>AYRE01000020.1_pt1 | contig 28074 bp, 19 predicted proteins | sample 183791 | NCBI WGS metagenome assembly AYRE01 (sample SAMN02391470, study PRJNA226580) | bioreactor metagenome | isolation source: day 6 sample from continuous culture bioreactor with low C:N ratio... | place: Germany: Bremen | reverse complement strand
AAATTACAATCAACATCATTAATTTTAATAGAATTAATAGAAGAATTCCCTTTAGAAATTACATACAATTTTTCTCCAACCAAACCTTCAACAATTACATTATTTGAAGAACTAGTTTGAGTCTCAACATCCACAAAAACTCCTGAACTAAAAGTTGTAAACCAACCTTGAAATCCAACAACTGAAATAACTGCAATTACTAATAATAATGCTGTTGCAACAACTGGACTTATAGCTTTTTTAAAAAATTTAAACATAACCTTTACATTAAAATTGTATATATAAAATAAATTATTCTTATTAAGTAATAAAATTAAACTAAAAAATAATTTTAAATAAAACTAAATAAAAAACGTTGTAACATAAAAAGTTAAACAATATTTATAAAACAAAACTAATAAAAATAAGTATGAAACAAAGAAAAGAACATTGTTCTAAATCATATAGAAATTTAAACTCAAATGTTTATTATTTTGTAGGTAGTATAAAATGAAACAAATATCAGGAGTAGACTTATTATTTTTAACAAAAGAACTACAACAACTAGTAAATCAAAGAATTGAAACATTTTATTTTGAAAACCAAATTTTTTATTTAAGAGTATATGTAAGAGGACAAGGTCATAAATATTTAACAATTAACTTAGGAAAATATATTTATTTAGGAGATAAAAAAGAAGACTCATCTCATCCAAACCCATTTATTCAATTTTTAAGAAAATACTTAAAACCATCATTTATTAGAAGCATAAGTCAAGTAGGAATTGAAAGAATTCTAAAAATTGAAATTGAAAAAAAAGTTGGTGAAGATGAATCTGCCGAAAATGGATTAAAAATTGAAAAATTTAATTTATACCTTGAACTATTTGGAACTGGAAACATAATTTTAACAAATGATAAAAATGAAATTATGAATTCATTAACAAAAAAGAAAATGAAAGATAGAACAATTATGAATAAAGAAATTTATGAATTTCCACCACAACCACCATTAAATGTAATTAATATTGATAAAGAAATTTTAAACCAAGAAATTGAAAAAACAGATTTAACAATTGTTAAATTTTTAGCAATTAAATTAGCATTAGGAGGAAAATTCTCAGAATACATCTGCTCTCAATTAAATATTAAATCAGATGCTAACGCAAAAACAATTAATCAAAATAAATTAATTCAAGAATTAGACAAACTTCTAAAACTTGACACAAATGCATTTATGAATGAAAACAAAACTGATTTCTTTCCAATCGACTTTCACCAAAAAAACCAACTAAAGTGTGAATCTTTTAACTCATGTATTATTGAATACTTTTCCCAATTTAAAGTTCAAACTGATGCTCGTGAAAAAGAATTAAATAAAGAACTTAAAAGATTAAAAGATAGATTAAAAAAACAAGAAAATACAAAAACAAGAACTCTAAAACAATATCAAGAAAATAATGATTTAGGAACTAAAATATTTGAAAACTATGGAACTGTTGATGACTTACTAAATTCAATCAACAAAGCAGCAAAAGAAAAAGGTTGGGAACATGTTCAAAATATTATCGACAATAATGAACAATTAAATAAACTTGTAAAAAAATTAGACTACAAAAAAGATACAATAATATTAAATTTAGAATAAAATAATAATTTTTGATAAATAAACAAAGCAGCAAAAGAAAAACTTTGTGAAACCATTGTTTTCACATCGGCTTAGAACTTTATATTTTTTAAAAAATATCAAGGCTTAGAAAAACTAAGTTTTTCTTGAATTTTTACAAATTTCTTGAGATTGGGAACATATTCAAAAAGTAATAAATTTATCTCCACAATTAAAATTATTTCACAATAACTAAAACATCACTTAATCCACTTGACCCACCAGTTAAAACACTATAAATTTCTCCCTTATTTAAATTACAAGAACTTAAATCAACTTTATTTAAACTATTACTATCTAAACTTAAATCTGGATTAGATAATATTTTAATTTCAGATAAATTCAAAACTCTATTATAAATTTTAATATCCTTTAAAAAACCATTAAACTTTTCATCATTATAATTCCCAGAAGACCCAAAAAATAAATTATTTGACGCATTTACAACTACACTCCCTGAAACTGAATAATTATTTTCAAAAACTCCATTAACATAATTATTAATTAATGAACCATCAAAAGTTGTTGCCAAAGAATAAAAATTATTAAAAATTAAATTTTGATTTCCCTCCGGAGCAATCCAAGAACCATCCACATTAATAAAAGGTTCATACTTTGAATCTCCATGATGCTCTAATGTTCTAATTGACATCGAATACCCTGGACTATACTTTGTTAAAATTCTTTGCCTAACATCTAAATCATCCTTTAACTCAAACTTTGCAAACATTGTAATCTCTGACCCAAAATTATTTAACGAACTAGAAGTTAAAACTTCAACAAAATCATCCTTTCCATCAAACTCCAAACCATCAGGTTTAAACTCAATAAACTTAGCAGTTTTAGAATTATACAAATCACTAATCTCACCTGAACTCAAAGCCTTTGAATAAATAGAAACCTCATCAATCAAACCCTCAAAATATTCATCAGCTCTATCATCAGTATTTTTTCCAAGTCTAAAATTATGTGTTGGAGAAGTATTTAAAGTCATACTACTCTTTTCAGCAATTTTCTCCCCATCAATAAAAATTTTCAAAATATCTAAATCAAATGAAATACAAACATGTTGCCAAGCACCAACACTTAAATTTCCAAAATATTTATAATCATTACCTTGACCAATAAACCCAACTCTTCCATCATCAACTAAAATTGAAAATCTTTCATTTGTTATAAGACCTCCACCATAAGATAAAATATTTCCTGTAAAATTATTATTATCTAAATTAACCCAAGCGCAAGCAGAACGAGGTGAATTTCCGAAAGGTAAATCCAAAGGTGCATTAGAATATAAATAAGCATTTCCATTAAAACTATAACAACCTCCATCAACACATCCTGAACTTGTATAAATTTGATTTAATCCTCCATCTAACGAATTATTATATCCAGTTAAATCATTTAAACTACCTCCATCAAAATTCCATAATACTTTTGAATCTCCATACAACTTTCCATCATTACCATTTCCTGAATAATCCTTAATAATACCATCATTAGTATTATCAAACTTCCAATGCCCAACTAAACCAGCACTTGAAACATTTAAATCCGATTTTTCAATAGAACAAACTTCATTACCTAAATTATCAGTAACTTTCAATAAATCAATTTCTAAATTAACTCCCTTTGATTTTAAATATAAATCATCATTAAAAATACCTTCAACACTAACTTCCCCAGAACTTGAAGTTTGCTCCTCAACATCAACTAAAACAGAACTTGAAAAATTAGTAAACCAACCTTGAAAACCAGCTACAGAAATAACAGCTACAACTAACAATAAAGCTGTCGCAACAACTGGACTTATACCTTTTTTAGCTTTCCTAAAAATTGAACCATAAACATCATAATTATCTGTGGTTAAATTATTTTCCTTTGGAAAATTATTAATTTTATTTTCAAGAAATTTCAACATAAAATTAAAATAAAAATCCTATTTATAAATTATATTAACTCATAAACATAACTTCAATAAAAAAAAATACAACTAAAAATAAAATAAAAATAAAACTAGAACAAATATTAATAAAAAATTAGAAAAAAACAAGATAAATTAATAAATAAATAAAATATAAACTAAATTATGTTAAACAATTTATTCGGAGCAAAAATTTCAAAAGAACTTGAAAAAACACAAAAACTAAGCCATTTAAGAAAACAATTTCTAAAAAGAATTAAACAAGCGGAATTTGACGGAGATTTAAAAAAAGAATTAAGATACTATACTGCGGAAATCAGAACTCTTCACCTAAGTCACAAAATATATCAAGAATTTGAAACATTTCTACATTCTGAATTACAAAACTCAAAATTTAATCAATTAAAAATCACAGAAAACCAAACTGAAATTGAAAACAAATGTAACTTAATCCTAATTAAATTTAAAGAAATATTTACACACATATCTCAACCAAACGGAGAACTTCATCAACTAATAGAACTTGTAGATAAAGAAGTAGCTGAACTAGAAAAATTTCAAAATTCACCTCAATCAATTCAAGAAAAAATTAAAGAAATGTCTGAAATCTCAACTGAAGAACAAATTGAAGAAGTTTTAGAAAACCAAATAATCCAAAAAATTGAACAATTTTTAAAAGAAACAAACCTAAACAAAAAAGAAATTAAAAAATTATCTGACTACCTAATTCAACTAAAAAGTGCCCCATTTCAAGCTGGAGAAAAATTAGAAGAAAACGCTTCACTATTTGCCCTAACAGTTGTAAGTTTAGGACTTATCTCATCAATAGGAGGAGCATTAGGACTACCTGGTGTCGCCATATTTGGAAGTTTATTTAGTGGTGTAGCATTTGGTGGTGAACTCCTACAATCTCTCCCATGGTTAGATAAAAAGCTTGGACCAAAAATTACTCAATTTTTAAATGTTCATCAAGGAATAATTCACAAACTAACACAAGAAAAAGAAAATATGAAACTTTGAAAAATATTTCATTTTACAAAGGATTAGAAATTTATCAAATTTCTTGACATAACAAATAATAATAATAATTAATTTAAATAAATTAAATATTATTAAAATTTATTTAACAATTACTGAAACCTCACTTAAACCATCATTTGAACCAGTCAAAATATTATACTTTTTACCCTTCTCTAAATTACAACTACTCAAATCCAATTTATTTAAATTTTTATTTAAACTTAAATCAGGACTGGATAAAAATTTAATCTCTGAATCATTTAAGATTCTATTATAAACTCTAACTTCTGAAATTTCCCCCTCAAATTTATTAGTTCCTGAACCTAAAGTAGCATAAGCACCAATATTTAATAAACCAACATCAACAGCAGAATAATTACTTTGATTTTCTAAAATAGAATTTACATATAATTTTTGAGCATTATTTCCTGAATCAAAAGTTGCAACAATTGAAAACTCTTTACCAGGAGTACATTTAGAAAATCCATCAGAATCAGCAGTTACAATATTATTATCTTTTCCAAAAGTAGACCAATAACTTTTATCTCCACTAATCGAATACTCACAAAATAAATAAATTCTCTCAACAGAAGAATTAATATTTGAAAAAATCGTATGATGCCAAGTATCAGCATTTGGAAAAGATGAAGTTTTAGCCTTAGCAAAAACACTAAACTCACCAATATTAATATCATTTCTTAATGAATTAATATCAATATAACTTCTACCATCAAAATCAACACCATCATTAGTAAATTCAACAAAATTAGATTTTTTTAAATCAAATAATTTTTTAATCTCACCAGCACTTAAAGCCTTAGAATAAATTCCAACCTCATCAATCAAACCATCATAATGAAAAAAATCAGCAGGATAATCTCCAAAATCCCCAATAGTGATTGGGTAAGGGTTTCTCATAACTCCAGTTAAATCCTCAGTTTCATTAACTAAAATACCATCAACATATAATTGAATAATATCCTTATTTAAATCTCTAACTCCAACAATATGATGCCATTGACTATCATTCATTAATTGTGGACTTAAAACAACTGTTTCGTCTGAACCATCATGAACAGAAAAAACAGCCCTTTTAGATTTACCATATGAACTCCCAATCCACCAAGCATTACTGCCCGACCCATTGTAAGCCCCAACTAAAACTTCTGAAGAATTAGTATTTGAAGTAACTAGTTTCCCCCAAGCAGAAATAGTCCAACTAGTTGAATGAGTTAAATTAATAGTTGAAGAATTTCCAATTAAAATTCTTTGATCAATACCATTAAAATTAAAACAACCACCACTAACACATTCCGAATTTGTCCAAGTAGCCCCATCAATAGTTCCATCATTATTATAACTAGTTAAATCATCAGCATTATTTGAATCAAAATTTAATAATAATCTTGAACTTCCGTATAATAAACCATCATTCCCAACCCCAGAATAATCTTTAATAGTAAAATTAAAATCATCAAATCTCCAATATCCAACTAAACTAACATTTGAAACATTAGCAATAGAATTATCAAAACTACAAACCTCATTTCCTAATTCATCCTTAACAACTAACATATCTAATTCAGTAGAACCAACAGAATTTAAATATAAATTATCATTAATAACTCCCTCAACTCGAGCACTCCCGGCACTAGAAGTTTGAGATTCAACATCAACTAAAACAGAACTAGAAAAAGCAGTAAACCAACCTTGAAAACCTACAACAGAAATAACAGCAACAACAAGTAATAAAGCAGTTGCAACAACAGGAGAAACTCCATTTTTACTCAAAAAAAAATTAAACATAAAAATAAAATAAAATCATTATTTATAATACCTATTTATCACTAAACAATATTAGTATAAAAAATAAAATAATAAACAAAAACAAAATAATTAATATGAAAAATAATTATCCTGCGTAACAACAATGACACTTACACTCATTTGAACAAGGTCCATTACACTTACAAATTTGACAATCACAAGGCATACAACAATCCTTACAAAAATCATCTTCATCAAAAGACTTGTAAGCAACTTCTAACTCTTTTCCACAATCACAACACGTAATTTTTTTACTTTCTTCTACCATAAAAAAAACAAGATTAAATATTATATAAATCTATTTAATAACTAATAAGAAATATATTATAATAAATACAATTACTAATAATAAGTTTTCAAAGAACTAGCCTTAACTTGTTCAAAAACTTTCTTATAATAACTATTCCTATTTTGATTAAAATCATTAACAGCATCACCCAATCCAATTACTCCAGAACAAGCAAGACCCAAAGAATAAATTCCAACTCCCACATAAGGACTCAAAACAAAAGATGAAAATAAACAAGCTGAAAAAAGTCCAACCTGACTAGGAAAATTTTTTCTACAAATACTTAAACTATCAACATCAAAACCCTCACAAGATACAATCCTCTCCAAACCATCCAAATCTAAAATTGAACTCGCGCAAGTTTTAAACCCAAAATTCTCATCTAAAAAAACTTTCTTTTTAGAATAACTCGCATAAAAAGGAACAACAAACTTTTTCTCAGACTCTAACTCAACCAAACTCAAACCAAGTAAATCATAATCAACAACACTCAAAGGATTTGCTCTTCCTAAAACTACTCCATCAACAACTGGATTTTTCACTTCATTATACAAATAAGTATTAGAATTAAACTTATTACTCTCAGAAATAAAATCATAATCAATCCCTGGAAACATAAAAACCACATCATCAATAGTTGAAAAACTACACTTTTCAATTAACTCTTGAAAACTTGGAACATAAACCATTCTTAAAAAAAAGTTTAATCAATTCTAATATAAGAATATCTTGTAAACTTTTCTTCACCAACATTAACTGAATATCTAACTGGATACATTCCAGACTCAACATCAGACTTTACAAATAAAGGAATCTCAATACTTTTACTTTGACCCTTCTTTAAACCAATACTATCTGAAAATGAAATTCCTAAATCAGCTGAAATAACAGTAATTTCAATTTGTTTTGAAACAGCCTCATTATTAACTGCACTAAACTCAATTGAATTATAACCTCTATCAACACTACCTAATAAAGCAGCACCCATATAATTCATAATATCTAAACCATTACCCCTAATTGAAGTAATCTTAACTTGTTCAGCTTGTTTAAAAAATCTTACATTCTCTGAAACAACAACTTCTCCACCAAACTCATCCATTAACTTAACATTAAAAGTGCAATACTCACCAGCACCAATATTAATATTAAAATCTCTAGTATCTAAATCAAAATTAAATACATAAACACCATTAACCTCTGAATAAATTCCTGAAGCCATAGCACCATTTGAACTAGTAGATAAAGTTCCAGCAAAGTTATTACAAACTAACTCAGGTTTTAAACTTACAACTCTCTTAGCTAATTCTTCATTTGTAATCTCAATTGCAAAATCAAACTCAAATAACTCTAAATCTGACTCAACAATTAAATCAATATCTAACTCTGATAAATCAACATATAACTCAAATAAATCTGAAATCTCTGAACTAACTACATTCCCTGATTCATCTCTAACAATTAACTCAAAAGTTCCAATACCAACTCTACTATAATCAATAATCTCTAAAGTCCCTGAACATGAAACATTATTTGAAACTGAATTAATAATTAATTCGCAAGTAATATCTTCATTATTTCCATGTGTAGCATCCCAACTAAAAGTTAAATCAGTCTTCACAAAATTTCCATTTGTAGATGTATATCCAAAATTTGAAATAATTGGTTTATAATTACTAAAAGTTTCAACAGCAAAGGAATTAACTTTATCACCATCTAAATCAGTAACAACTAACTCAAAGATTCCTTTCCCTTCCCTATTATAATTATCAATTGTAAAATTTCCATCACAATCAACCACATTTGAAACTGAATTAACAATTAATGAACAAACAATTTCTTCATTATTTTCATGACCAACAACCCAACTAAAAGATAAATCTGTAGCTAAAGCATCTCCATTTGAACTATTCATATCAAAACTTGTAATAAAAGGCTTATAATCAATAATAATTACTTCTTGTTCAAAATCTTTTAAAATAATTGAAGTAACTTCATTATTATTTAAATCTGAAACAACTAACCTAAAAGTTCCAGTTCCAACAATATTATAATTATTATAATTAAATGTTCCTTGATCACAATCAACAATACTTGATTCACTATTTACAAATAATTCACAAACAATATCCATTGAACTATTTTCATGACCAACAACATAATCAAAAGTTAAATCAGTTGAAACAAATTCATCATTACTACTTGTTAAATCAAAACTTGTAATAAAAGGTTTATAATCAACTACAACAACTTCATTCTCAAAACTCTTTTTAATAATTGAAGAAACTTCATCACCAGACTCATCTCTAACAGTTAAAGTAAAAGTTCCCTCTCCAACTTTAATATAATTCTCTAACTCAAAATTTGAACTACAAGGAACCACATGAACATTTGAATTTACTTTAATTTCACAAACAATATCTTCTGACACATTTTCATGACCAACAACATAATCAAAAGTTAAATCTGTAGGAACATAAATTCCATTACTACTTGTTAAATCAAAACTTGTAATAAAAGGTTTATACTCAACTACAACAGGTTCACTCTCAAAAGTTTCAATAATAGTTTCAGTAACTGAAAATCCTGATTCATCTGTTACAACTAATTCAAAAATTGAATCTCCCTCAACATTAAAATCATTAATACTAAAATCACCTAAACAATCAACTAAATTAATAACTGAATTAACAACTAATGAACAAACAATTTCTTCATTTGAATTCTCATGACCAACTTCATAACTAAAAGTTAAATCTGTAGGAATAATATTCCCATTTGAACTACTCATATCAAAACTTGTAATAAAAGGTCTATAAACTACCTCATAAACATAAATCTCTAACTCACTAGTAATTGGAGCATTAACACCATCAGTAACAGTTAAAACAACCTCAAAAGTTCCAGTTTCATCAAATGTATGAGAAATTCTATCTAAATCTGAACAATCTCCAGACTCAACAGTAAAATCTCCAAAATCAATTGAACAAACTAAATCAGTATTATCAACATCAGTTACTTCAACATTAAAAAAAGTTGTGAATTCTAATTCTCCTGAATTTTCATCAGCTGAAAAAAGAGCAATTACTGGATTTGAATTATCAGTAAAATTTACAATAAATAAATCAGTTGAACTAGCACCCAAACTATCTGTAACAATTACTTCAAACTCTGACACACCAACTTTATTTGAACTTGTTAAAGTTAAAATTCCATTATTATAACTAAAACCTGAATCCCCTGAATTTTTAGTAAAATCAATATCTAACTCTGAAAATTCTTCATTATAATCAACAACATAATTTTCAACATCAATTTCAATTAAATTTTTATAATAATCACTAACATCTGGAATTGAAACAACTGGCTTTGAATTTTCTTCACTCAAAGTAATTGTAATAGATACATCTGAACCAACATCAATAGATCCAAACTTTGATTCATATCCATCATAACTAACAATATAATCATAATTACCAAATAAAACTTCTGAAAAAGTAACTTCTCCATCATCTCCAGTAACTAAACTAATTGAATCAAAAACAACTTCAGCTCCAACTAACTCAGAACTATCTGCTCCTAAAACTCTAAAAGTTACATCAAATGTTTCAGGTTCACTAATAATTAAATTTTGAATTTGTGTAACATTATTTGAAATATCACAATTTTCTCCATTAGGATCAACAACAACTTTCACACTATGTGTCCCAGCACCTAAATTTGAAATATAACTACTTAAATCCTCATTAAAAGCTTTTAAACTTGATTCTGAAACTAAATTAGTTCTACTAACAACTAAACTATCATCAAAATAAATTCCATAATCAAAATTCATTGGAGTAACAGATTCATCTCTATAAGCTCCAGTTTTAAAATTTGCAAATAAATCTTCACCAACAACAATTTGAGTAACCTCACTAGATAAATCAAAACTATTATCATTTGATAACATAAAATCTTCAATTCTAGCATAACAAGCAGACTCTAACTCTTTAGGATAAATTGTCTCATAAGCATAAGCATAATCTTTTTGTGAAGATACAATTTGTGAATCTACAACTTCTGTTTCAACTTTAAACTCAACTCTAGCATTTTCTAAATTAGTTGAAGGTGTCCACTCAAATGCAGTTAAACTAGCACACTCATCAGCTAAAATTGATAAAGTAACTCTCTCTGAAAAATATTCAACATTTGAATCATCATTTTTAATAGTTAATTTAATATCAGTTTGAGCTGAAAAATCAGAATATCCGCTAGGAATTGTAGGTTTCCACCAATCTGAATTTGTTAACCTATAAGCTGAACAAACAGTCTCAGAAATTTGGACAGGAACAGATACTTGAACTGGTTTTAAAGAATTCTCAGTATTTACAATATTTAATTCTCCAACTTCAGCAATTGCTGAATTCCCTTTAACAAATTCTAAATTTGTATAATAATTATCTTTACAAACATCATAATTACAAACAATATTATCTTGCTTAGCATACTTTACAAAATACTCATCATCACTTGCTGAAAAATACATTAAATATCCAAATTGTTTATTTGAATCTAATTTAACTGAAATTAAATCATCTGAACTAATTGAATAATAATCTGACCCAATAGCTGAATTATCTAAACAAGTTAATAATTGATTATAATTTTGGTTTTCATTATAAGTAACTGCGCAAGCTTCAATAGTATTTCCATTATGTAATTGAACTTTTGAACTATAATCAACACTACTACAATCAGCATTATTACAAGCATAACCTGAAACATAAATATCTGATGGAATATCTGTTGTTGTAAAAACAGGATTATAAAATGAATAAACATCAGCTGAATAAACTGAACTCATACTAAAAACTAAAACAATTAATCCAAAAACAAAATTCAAAAAAGTTTTATTATTTAAATTTAAATTATTTTTATTCATTTTATTAACACCCCTTTGAAACAATAGTTACTAATGTTCCCCCAACAGAACCACCAGTTGAACCTGTAGTCCCAAATCCTGAACTAGTAGTATTCCCAGTTGTAGTTGTTGAAGAACTTCCTCCAGCACACCCAGCAGCAGAACCTGAACCTCCTTTTGAAGCAAAAGCAGCATTTAAAGCAAAAGCCCAAATACTAGCAGAAGTAGGTTCAGAAAAATTTGACCACTCTCTCCATTCATTTGATTTTACTCTTTCATTATTTCCAACATAACTAGCCATTCTAGCATCTAATAATCCAGACTTAAAAGTTCCAATATCACAAGAATAATTTCCATTATCTAATAAATTACAATTATTTGCCTCAATATTTTTATAATTAATTCCTGAAGGGAATGTATTTAATAATTCACTAGCTAAAGATTTATACTTATCAACTTCAGTTGTTAAAGTAGCATAATGATTATCAAAATCTTGATCAAAATCTTTAATAAAACCACCCTCATAAGCATCCTTTATATCATTAATTTGATATTCAAAAGGATTTCCAGTAGCTTTTGTTTTTTCCTTTAAAACTTGTGTTTGAGCAGCAATATTACTATATTGTAAAAATAAATCTCCAGCATTCTTTGGAGCAGTTGAAGCGCAACCTCCTAATAAAGATCCTGCTAATACAATTGTTGCAATTTTTTTATCTAAACTCATTTTTTATTTCCTCCTAAAGCAGTATAACCAGAATCAATTTCAGAATTAATTCCTCCATAAATACATTTAATAGTTTCCCCTGCATTAAAATTTGAAAATGTTTTCTTATCATTAACTCCAGCAATACAAGTTTCACCAACATTAGTTAATTTGTCATCTAAATCTCCTTTCATCATTCTTCCAGTATAAGCAGTCATATTTTGTAAAATCCAATCATCACCCGGTAAAATAAAATTTACAAAAGTTCCATCTCTTAAAGTTGTAGCATAAGCAGACTCTGAACTAACATTCGCCACATTATTCATATGATAATTAGCAATATCAGATCCTGTTCTATCATGAACAGCTGATAATGAAATTCCATTTGCAAAATCTTCTAAACTAATACAATTATTTTCACCCTCCTTACAATTTAATTTAACATTTGAATCAAAATAATTACTTCCAGAAACTAAAGCTTCTAAATTTCCTTTTGCTCCTGTTACTTTTTGTAAATAAGCAGCATCAGTTACAGCCACAATATTTTCTTCAGGTAAAACTGAACTTGCTCTTTGATAAATTGAAGCAGCCATTCCCTCAATATTTGTAGGAAATCTTGACTTTTTATTAAAAGCATAATTTTTACCATTAAAACCTTTTCCTGATGAAACATTATAATTTGCTGAAGATTCATCAGTCTTTGAATATAATGAAGGATAAATTGAAAAATCATCTCCTGAACCAGGTGTTAAAATATAACTTTTAGCTAATTCTAATTTTTCTTCTGAATCTTCAGAGATTGCTGATTGAACTACCTTACCAACATTAATATCTCCTAATCTATCACTAAAATCATACCAAACTTTACTTCTCTTCCCATTTCTAAATTGTTTATTTAATTTAGATTCTGTTCTTGGATCACAAAAAGCTAATTTATTATCAGCAGCATTTACACAAAATTCACCAGTTTTTTCATCTGTTCCATATTTATAAGTTCTAATCATATATTGACCATCTGAGAATTTATCCCCTTCAATATCTTCTAAAACTCTATCACCATAAGTTGACTTATGATTATTTGCAACACATTCTTCAACATTTTTACCATTTCCTAAATTAGAAATATCATATTTAGTTCCTTTTTCTAACCATCTATCAGAAATTTTATTATATTTAGATTTACATTCAACAGATAAATTTGTATTCCCATCAGTTCCAAAGCTTTGAAACCCATTTGCAGCATATACAGGACTATTAGCCCCTAAACTTAAAGCAGCTGTAACTCCAGCAGCTAAAATATTTGTTTTTAATGATTTTTTGTAGTTCATATATAGTATTTACTACGCAGTGATGATTTATAAAGGTTTTGTATGTTGTAACTTAAAGTAACACTAATTAAGTATAGCGAATTAGAAAAAAAAGGAAAATTAAGGCTTAAAAAAATATTTTAATTTTTAGAGAAAAATATAAATAATTTATTGAAAAATATCATAAATTTGACGAGATTTATTTGATAAATTTTTATAATTATTTAAAGAAATTAAACTTAAGTTTTTCATATCTAATAATAAATTATCCATAGACTCATTCCAATTATGAGTAAAATTACATTCAGTTAATTTCCCATATTTACTTTCAAATCCAGCATTTAACACTGATTCTAATCCATTTTGAGCTAAAGGACCACCCAAAATACCATTTTCAATACTATGAGGATTTTCTACACAAATATTATAAGTTTTCAAAACTGGTCTTACAACATTTACAGATTTTAAAACTTCCACAGATTCCAAAGGTCCTTTAAATTCTACAATTTTTTCAGATTTAATAATCTCATTATTTGAAATTAAATTTGTCTTTAAAGTTAAATCTACACTAGATTCAAAAAATAATTTACTTGAACTATCTAAATAAGGGAAAAAAGAGTCAGATTTATCTAAATTAGAATCTGAATTAAAATTATTTGAATAATTTTGAACAAAATCAGTTATTAAGTCCCCAGATAGATCTGGAAATAAATTATTAAATAAAGTTAAATTAATTGGCTTTTTACTCAAAATATAAGAAGAATCAATTTCATTTAAAGTATTTACATCACTAGATTCAACAGATTCGCCCAATCCATCTATATTATCGCCAACTAATCCAAAACTACCATTATCAAAAAATAAATTCCTTAAACTCAAACTAAAATCAAAATTAGAATCCAAAATTGAAGTTAAATTAAAATCAGTATTAAAATTAGTTTTAAAATCATAATCTAAAACTTGTTTATACACACTAGAAACATTTGAATTAAAATCTAAATTATCATCATAATTCACAAATCCATAATAACCAGATAACCCAATAGGAATAGTTAAAACCATATTTCTTAACAAATTACTTTTTTTCTTTTTAAAAATATCCCTTCCACCATTTTTATTAAATGGATCACTAAATGAAGAAGAATTTACAAATACCATAATCTTAAAAAACTTTTTTAGCTTATAAAACTATTCTAAGTTATAACTTATAAGTAGAAACAATTGTGGTAATTTGAAAAGAATAAAAAATAAGTAAATAAAATATAAAAATATTAATAAATTAATTTAATTCATTATTTAATGCATTAGTTGTATTTAATAAAGTTTGATATGAACCTGATTCAACTGTCTCATTGTTTTTCATATCATTTAATAAAGCAACTGCATTACTATACCAATTATTTGTAAATTCACAACCAGTATTAGCACCATAAGAATTTTCCATACCTTTATTTAAAATTTCCAAATAATCTTTAGAATTATCTAACCCTAAAACATTTTGACCTTTACATATCTCATAACCTGAAAAATCTGGTGAAATTTCCTCCTTAACTGGTAGCATACTCTCTAATCCAGTTTTAACTAAAGGAACACTAGCTTGAGATTCATCATGAGAAGTTAAATAAGGTTTAGTTAAACTTTCATTTGGTTTTGGTAAATGATTTTGAGGGTTTAAAGCATAAGCAGTTCCAGAAATTACATCAGAAATATTATCAGTATTATTATAAACTAAAGTTCCTAATGCTAAAATTCCAGCAATTCCTGCCCCAATAAAGCTATTTCTACCTAAATTTGATTTTTTATAATTTTTAACACTACTTAATCCAGCGTTATATGCATCGTAATTCATAAATATAATTAAGAAATAGTTATTTATAAATGTATCTTTATTGTTGTAACTTTAAGATACAACAATAAATATTACAAAATTAAGGTTGTCCTAAAACTTGATTTATGTGAGCTTTCACAAAATTTGAAGCCTCATCAACACTATTAATTTGTTGATTATCAAAAAACTTAAACATATTAGAAATAATTAAAATATGTTTATCAACACTTGCATCATCACAAGGTAAAGTTAAAAAATCCCTAATTACAACATCATTAAACAATTTTATTTTATTTTTAAAATTTCCATCAAAATGTAACTCTGACTCAACAAATCTTTCAAAAAATTCTAAATACTTTTGTTTAATAGTTGGATTACCAATATTTACAGCTAATTTAGAAATATCTCCAACCATTTCCTTTATTTCAACATCAGCTAAATGATTTGAAATAACTGGTTCAATCTTAATATCCCCACCAGTTTTATTAATATATGATTCAATATCATTTTTAGTTTTAAAATTAGCTGTTGGTAATTGCATAATTAAAGCTTTAATTTTTTCACTATATTCATCAAATTGTATTTCATCAGTCAAATTTTTCAAATATTCCTCACACATATACTTATTAAAAAAAACAACTTCATTAACCTTAATTAATTGAGAATTAAATTCCTTATTTGCTTCTAACATACCTGATAAAAAAGATAATAAACCATTTTCATAAACTTGAAATACTTTAATATTCTTTGATTTATCAACTTTTTCGATAGTTTTTACAACTGTTTCAATTCTTCTATAAATTTCACCTAACTTAGAAGTTTCATTAATTAAAACATCATCAGATTTAATTGTTGCTCCAACTAACTTAAAAACTTCATCAATCTTTTGAGAATATTGTGACAAAGTTTGTAAAAAACTTCCGTGATTATCTCCACCATCTCCAAAATAAGTTTTCAACTGATCAGGATTAGTAACTGTTGAAATTTTATTTAACCAATTAATTAATTCACTTGTAAAAGTATCAATTTGAGTAATTGTTTCAAATGTTTGTTGATTATTTGCAGCATAATAAATTTGAGTTTCATTCCCTTTTCTCATCCCAAAAGATTTCTTAAACATTTGACCAAGTGGAGCATTCATAAATCCTGAAACTGAATTTAATCCATTAATTTCCTCAATAGATAACTGATTTAAACCCTTTAAATTTTGTTCAATTGACTTTAACTCATTATTTATTTTTTGAAATTCTGTAACTAACAATTTAATATTTTTCACCATTTTTATTTAACCTCCATATTTTGTTTAATATTTTTTAAACTTGAATTAATATTTGCTACACTCTTTTGAATTGAATCAATATTATTTTTAGCAGCAACAACTTTAGGATCAAACTCCTTATTCTCACTCATCTCATTTGTTTTCTTTTTTCTAAATTTAAGTAAACCAACAACAATTGCTCCAAGTATTAAATATCCAAAAGCACCATATAAAAATTCATAAACTAAAATCCAAAACTCAGAAGAATCAAACTCAATCATCTTTTCAACATAAATTGCTAAAATTAAAAAAACAAAAGAAAGCATTGCTAATAAATTAAAAGTTCTCCACTTAGACTCTTTATCACCCATATTATAAACCCAATGAATTAAACTAGCTCCAATTAAAGCTAATAAGAAAAATCCAACAGACCCACCAAATAAAACAATTGCTTTATCAATATCTCCATCCTTAGCAAACATATAAAACATTCCAGTAACACCAATCAAAGAAATCATCATTGCAACAGTCCCTGTTTCCTTTTGATGACTTGAACCAAAAACAGGTTTTAAAGCAATTTTTAAAATATTAAAAAAACCTAACAAATAAGCAATAAAAATTAAAGCAAAAACTACAAACTTATTATTTAATAAACCAAAAATACCATTTTCTCCAAAAATTGAAACAAACGGTTTAAATAAAATAAAAGTTTCAGCAAAAACACCTTGTAAAGCTAAAAACATTGCTAAAAATACAAAAACTAATTTTTTAATCATAATCAAAAACCAACAAAAATACTTTATATAAGTTTCGTTTCAAAAAATATAATGAATTAAGAAAAAAATATTTATTCCCAAATATTATACCAAACACCAACATAATGGACAACAACATACAAAAAGAAAATATAAGCTAAAACAAAAACAATCAAACTAACTAAAATTGTATTAATAATTTTAGTTCTCTCCCTTTTAACCTTATCTATTGAACAAATTCCTTGCCGTCTAAAATAAAAAAATAAAAATATAGCTAAAAATAATAATCCAACTCCTCTAAAAACCCAACGATAAGTTCCATAAAATAAATCACTTAAACTCGCAGCAAAACTAACTGAAGCTAAACCTAACATTACTAAAATTAATGGAGATAAACAACACATACTCGCAAACAAAACTGGCAAACCAGTTAAATTAAGATATTTACGATAAACACTTTCTTGATTTGAATTATTATCTTCATTTAAAATTTCTTTTTCCATAAAATAAAATATTAAAATATACATATAAAATAATTCTTTAACACTTAAAAATTAATTAAAATTAAATACTAATTTTTAATAGGATTCAAAACATCATGCATATCATTACTAAAATTCACTAAACAACGATTTAATATTAAATTCTCCCTTTTAGTCAATAATTTATGTTCATCCCAAGTTTGTAATAAACATAAAATCATATTACAATAATTAATTGAATCATGTAAAACAAAATTTTGATGATTTAAATTCATAATAATCTTAAAATTTGGACCTAAAACTAACTTAATCTTTGAAACTAAATTTCTTAAATGCTTTAACTCATCTAAATGATTTGGTCTTGTAGCATTCAAATGTCTCGGATTTGTTGGTAAAAAATGTTCTAAATCAACAATTAATTCCTTTAAATCCAAAAGTTTTTTAGAATTAATTTTTGATGAACAATTAACAGCATCAATAGAATTATCAACATCAATCTTTTCAACTAAATCCTTTGAAAAAAACTTTCTAATCAAAGATAAATCTATTAAACCTAACATATAAATAAATTAACAAATTGACTTTATAATAAAATGTATATTTATTTAGTGATTACTAATAAATACCTATTTTAAATATTTTCCCAAGATATTATTTAAATTAACAATAAGTTGTTTTATATCTTTTAAATCCGAATTACTCTGAATATTTTTCTTCTTCCAAATTTTCACAATATCAACACCTATAGAACAATCAACCATCAAATCATCACACTCACTAACTAAATCAGTAGTCCTTTTTGAATTATCAACCATAACAAAAGAATTGTAAAAACTATGTAAATAATTTTCAAGATTCTCAAAATTTAAAATTAAATTATCCCAATCACAAAACCTAATTTCAGAACTACCTATTTTATTTAATCCACTCAAAGAATCAACAATTATTTTTTTAATACCTTGAGGTGAATTTAATTGTTTATATCCTGATTTTTTAGAATTAAACTCATCATTATTATTATTTGAATTTTTACCAGAATTTTGGTCAGCTGATTTTGATTTAGATTCTGAATAAAAAGAATTAACCATACTCCTAATTTCTACATCCTTTAATCTATCTCCCTCAACCAACTTCACAACCTTTGACAAATTATCTAAAAAATAATTTTGGCCACTTTGAAAATCAGCAAAACTTAAAGTTGAAATCAAAGTTTTATAAAAATAAACAAACCTACTAAAATTCTCCCCAATAGTCATAATTTTAATTTTACTAAACTTAGACTTAATTAAATACTGGTTTTTTAAATCTGCTAAAAAATAAACAACCTTTGAATCAAATAATTTAAAATCCTTTGTCGAAGTAAAATGAGAAATCACCTGAAACAAATTATTAAAATGATTCTCAAACTCAACATCTGAAACTTGATCATTCTCAAAAGCACCCATATTCTCATTAATCTGTTTCTCATAATCAGTAAAATCTCGTCCCGCAACCTTAACATATTTATCAACTAAATAAGTTTTCAAAATTTTATTCCACAAACCAATTGTATTCTCATCATAAGGACTTGGTAAACTAACTTTATTATTCTCAGGCAAATTACCAACAATTCTTTCCAATAACTCCTGAGAAATTCCAAAATGTTTTTCAAAATCACTTTTTTTATGAAACATCAAAGTATCTAAAAAATTATTATCATTAATTAACACATACTCTTTTTCTGAAACCTTATACACCTTAATAACAAAATCTCTAAAAGACTTATCACTAAACTCAACTGACTCAACATCTAAAAATAACATAAAATTTTGAGCTTCACTAGAAGCATCCATTATAAAATGAAAATCATTATAAGAAACATAAAACTTTGAACCTATTTTTAAATCCAAAATTTTATTAGGGCTCTTTGGACTAATTCCCAAACTATCCTGAATATTCCTTATATCATCAACCATTTTCAAAATTATCTAGGCAACTTAAAACCATTAACAATATTCGCAGTAGTTAATAAAATATCTTTTAATGACTCTTCAGCATATGTTGAATTAAACTCTCTTTTCAACTTAACTTCTAAAGATTTCAAATTAGCAACTACTGCCTTAACTTCATCTAAAGTAATGTTAATTCCTCCATAAACTAAAATTTCATAAATAAACCTTCCAACATTTTCACTATTATCTAAACCATTAATTGTTAAAAAATAATTTACTGGAGTTAATAATTTTTTAAGTTCAAGTTGATACATTGAATCAGATTTAATACTATTTCCTAAAGAAATAAATCCAATCATAACATCAACATTTGTTCTAATACCATTAACAAATTTATCTTTATCTACACCATCCATATCAACTCCAGAATTTGATTCTTCCTTTGGTTTTGGTTTCTCATAAATCTTTTTAACCTTCTCAACTTTTGACTTTTTAGACTTTAATAAATGTAATAAAGTTTCTTCAACAAATGAATCAATTTTTTCTTTCTTTTCATCATCTAAAACATTATATGTTTTACATTCACCCAATTTAGTAATATCTAAACCTACATCATCTAATAAATTCTTTAAAGAATTATATCTATTATAACCATAATCTCCCGCGAAAAATCTCTCTGCAAAAATATTAATTGACTTATCTAATTTCCCCATCTCCGCCATAAAAGCAACTTCATTCTCTGAATACTGTGAATTAAATTCTCCAGAATATTGATATAAATTTGATAAAATTTTAGCTAAAGAATAAAATAAACTTCCTTTATCAATACTCTCGGATAAATGTTTCTCAAAATCAGAATAAAAAGCAACAAAAAACTTAGCCGAATGTTCAACAGTTAACTCAACAGCATTAACAACCCCACTTAACTTATCAACCAAAGATGGAACATAATTAAATAATTTTCTAACAGCATCATACTTATTTTTATTATAATGACTAATTCTATCAATTAATAATTTATTTGTTGAAACATGTTCAAAAGTAGTTTGACCTAAAAATTCTCTAATTGAATCCTCTTCATCCTTAACTGACTTTTTCAAATCTTCACAAAACCCTAAAAATTCATTAGCATCATTCTCCAAAGCATTAAAAATTTCTTTATATAAATTATCATCATTTAACTTTGAATCTTTTGTAAATACATCCAAAGCCTCAACTTCATTTTCCCCAAAAGATTTCACATCTGAAATAATATTTAAAAACCTATTAACTTCAACTAAAATTTTATCATTTTCCTCTCTATAAATTTGAAACTTTTGTGCAAATGTTGATTTTAAATTACTATTAACTTTAACCTTATCCTCAAAACTTTTTCCTCCTACTGCCATTTTTATAATCCTCCTCCACGCTTTAACTCATTTGAAATCTCTGTTAAAATATCGTGTTGCTTATTAACACTATCCTTAACATTTTTTAATCCAGGTCCCATTCTTGATAAATGTCCTTGCATTTTTTTAACATTCTTTTTAATTTCAGGAGATAATTCACCCTCAGTTTTTTTCTTTCCCGTTTTCTTTTTCCCACCAGAAAACAAATTTCCTAAAAACCCATTATCACTTGAACTATCAGACTTAACTTGCTCAACCTCATCAGGTTTTTTCTTTAAAGCCATTAATCCAAAAATCACTCCAAAAAAAATTAACCAAGTTAAAATTGCTGAACCATTATTATAAATAACTAAAAAAATATTATAATCACTCAAACTAGTACAACTAACATTTTTAGCAGCCCCAGTAACTTTACAACCCAAAGATTTTAAAACTTGCCCAGCATAACCAATAATTAAAAATAAAGAACAAATCGCACCTAACGCAACAATAGAAATCCAACCTGCACCTTTACCTAAAGGCCCATCCGTATTTTCAAAACTTTTCGCAAAATCAATAAAAAATCTCATAATTAAAACACAAATAAATAAAACAAACAATAAACCAACTGAACCACCAAACAAACTAATTAAACCTGACGCATCAGTTCTAAAAATAAAAAAAATCCCAGTAGTTCCAATGATAGATAACATTAAAGCAATTACATTAATTTCCTTTTGACCAAATTGACCACTTCCATCAACCTTACCAAAACTAAATCTTAAAAGTCCCTTAAATAAAGCAAATGTCCCAACAATCATTGCAAAAAACATAAAACCTAAAACAACTTTCTCATTTAAAATTAAAGTTGATATAGTTGTTCCAAATTTAATAAAAGTGTCTTGGATAACACTAGCACCAAACCCAACTGGCAAAAAAGCAGTTAAAACTAATGCTAAAAGCGATAATTTATTCTTAAACATAGTTCAAATTCAAAAAAAAGCATATTTAAAGTTTTGTTTCAACTTAACCAAAATGAAAATAAAAAATGCCATTCAAAATAGAAATATTAACTATAATTTTTTTAATATACCAAAACTAAAATAAAAAATAAATAAAAATAAAAAAATAAATGAAGAAAATTTAATCAAACATTAACTCTCACCACCCGAAAACTCATTAGTATAAAGCATATACTGTTTTCCAGCCAACTCAACAAAAATACTCCCTAAATCATTAAATCCTGAAATATCACTTCCTAAATCATATTCCTTTTTAGTTATTGGATCAAAAAATATTACCTTATGAACATTATTAACATTATCTAAATAAGTTGTATAAATTCCATTTGATAAACTATAAAAAGTTCTCGAAATAGCATTATAAGTAGGATAAGTTAAAGTTGAAACTAAACTATAATTCATAATAGAATTATTGAAATAATGTAATTCATAAAAATAATCCCAATCCATATTTCTATACTCATTAACTAAATACAACTCCCCATTTGTAACAATTGCTTTTAAATCTGATATTTTTGAATTAATTGGTGAAATTCCATAAATATTTGTCCCATCAAAATAACCAATATTATCTCCATCCTCCTCGCCCGAATAAATAAAAAATAATTTATTATCATAAACAAATAAATATTTAAATTGACCTGAAACATCAACTCCTCCAAAATCATTATTTAAAATACTTATACTTGAACCATCATAAGACACTAAAGTATAATCTGAAAATCCAGAAACTCTTGCCACAAAATACATCTTCCCATTATACTCTGTAAATTTTTGTGGATATGAATCTGCTGAACCAGTCGATAAATCTGAAACTCTTATAGCAGACGCACCATCATATTTATATAATTCTTTACCAAAAGAACTTGAAGATTCTCCTGAAAAATACATATTCCCTTCAAAATTAAATAAATTACTTGGTGAACCACTACTAGAACCCGATTTTAAATCAACCGCAAGATTTGTAACATTTCCATCAAGCCTAAATAATTCAGTCCCATAACCTGAAACTCCATCAGTAAAATATAATTTTCCATCATAAAAATGTAAAACATCAGGTGAACTATAACTAATAACACTTTTATCTCCAATTTTATTATAATTGTTTGAATTATCTATTTCATAAATCTCTTCTGCTGCAGTTAAATATAATTTTCCATTTTCAATTACAAAATTATCAGGATCTGAACCATACTCCTCACCATTATAATCAACTAACAAACTAACATTATTAGAAACTAAATCATAAACATAAACTTCACGCCCATATTGACTATGATCACCAGTAAAAACAAAATCATTAACATCAACTCCAGAATAAAATGAACTAAAAGTCATATCATCAAAACTCAATCCAATATTTCCAAGCTCAGAAGCATTATGTAAAACATTTAAATTATCAATATAATATAAATTCACAGTTGAATGTAATGAAGAAGTTGTAAAAAAAACCTTATCATCAAAAAAAGTTAAATCATCAGGAGTAGAACCACTCAAACCAGACTTCAAATCAAGATTACTCCAAATAGAACCATCATAAATATATAATTCATTTCCAATCCCATCATCATTTTCTCTACCACTAAAATATAATTTATTATTAATAATTGCTGAATCTTTATAATAATCAAAATCTTTAATATCAATAACATCTAAACTTGAGTTTAATTTTCTTATAAAATCATTATTAGTTCTAAAATATAACTCTCCAGCAATTTCCCCAATAAAAGCAGGTGCAGATTGCCCAGAACCTACAATAATATCCTTAACTATTGTTGAATAAGTTTCCCCATCACTCCTATAAATTTCAGTCCCAGTAGTAGGATGTCTATGCGTAAACAAAATTTCATTATTATATTTTGTAATATCGTAAATTCCATAAGTATGTGTTGCAAAAGTATAAGATTTTACAACATCAGTTCCATTAAAAGAATAAAATGAACTTTGTGAAGGAGAAAAACTTTGAGCTCCAAAATACATTTTTCCATTTAATTCAACAAAACCACTAGCATCACCCATCAAAGTTGCTTGAGAACTATCAGTTACTTCAACTAAATTAGTTCCATCAACTCTAAATAAATTAGCATTTGAATTTGTAGTAGGATAATCCATTAAAATATACTCTTCCCCCCCATAGGTGAAAATTTCATTAATTGAACCAGCTTCCCTTCCACCATCAATAGTCATCTCAGTTAAAACACCTGATTTATATTTATATAATTTATAAGGTCTTGGAAAATTATATTTTATATATAATGAACCATCATTTGATTTCCCTTCAACAATTGGATTTGAATCTTTTGTTTGAAAATTTAAATTTTTTTCTAAATTAAAACTTGAACCATCAAAACTCATCAATTCATTACCTGAACTAGCAAGACCACCTGGAAAATATAATTTACTATTAAACATTCCAGTTTTTAATTCTCTTAAGTAATATTCATTAGTTGTAATTGAATTATAATTATCTAATTGAATATTACTTAAATCCATATTAATCGTACTAAAACTAGCTAAAGAATAACTTTGTAAAGCATCAATAGCAGTCATAAAAGTTTCCAAAACATCTACGTCCTCCTCAAAATAAAATTCCATATAACAAGAATCCCCATTAGGACTAAAACCTCCAAAAGATACTAAAACTTCATCATTATTTTCAAAATATTTATTAAAAGGAAGTTTAACAAAATTATTTAATTCCACATAAGGATATGAAAAATAATTTTCATATTCTTTAGCTTCATTCTCCGTATAACCTTCAAAAGTAGTAGGACTATAAAATGCTCCTTCAGTATAAGGAAAAGTCCCATACTCCCCCAAAGAATCAAAATCTGTAGATTGTGTAAATGTAATACTTACATCATTATCACCACAATCTGATTTTACATAAACACTTGATAAAGTAACATCATCATTAAATGAAAATTTCATTTTCCCAAAACCATTAGAACTTAAATTTAAATTTACTCTAACAGTGTTATGCCCTTCAAAAGTTTCTAAACTATAATCATATTTCATAATCGGAGGTGGTGGTGGAGGTGGAATTCCCTCACCATCCCAAACAGAAGATATAACATAAGTATAATTAGCAACATAATTAGCTAAATTATCTAACGGATATAAATCCCCTGCTGAAATATTATTTGAACCTGAATTCAAACTAACAATTTCAGTATCAATAAACTCATAAGTTTCAAAAATTCCAAAATCTGTAAAAACAACAACATTTGCTTTAGCTGAAGAAACATTTTTTAAACAATCAGCCAAATTAATTTTTGAAAGACCTGAAAAACTTGCTGAAACATTATCACACTCAACACCATTAATTTCAATTTTATTAATAGTTGAATTTTGTCCAGCATTAAAATAAAAAACATCTCCAACTAACTCCTGTGAACTAATTTTACCCAAACTACCACTAGCTCCCGTAAAATCTCCTTGAACTTCAGCATCCACAAACAACTGCGATGAAAAATTACCAAACCAACCTTGAAAAAACACTACTGAACTAACAGCAACAACTAACATCAAACTCATTGCAACAACAGGACTTATCCCTTTTTTAAAATTATTATTCAAACATATCATACAATACACACCTACTTAAATATAATCTATACTAACATAAAATATTTATAAATTATTTTTATTTATTCCAATGACAAAACAAAATAAATTAAAATAAAAAATGAATATAGAAATAAAAAATGAATATAGGAATAAAAAAATAATTAAAAATATAATTTAATTTTCTTTAACAAATAACTTATCAATCATTTCAACAAAACTAGTTGAACTAGTTAAATGAGCTAAATTCCCTTCAGATGTTTTCTCAACTGAACTACTAAGCTCACTTGAAAACCCAATAGACCCACATTCTAAAACATCATGAGTTGAACTACTTAAAATTGAAGAAATAATTTTTCTATACTTATTTTCATTTAAATCATTTAAACAAATTGCTGTTAAATTATTCATATAAAAAAAAGAATCTCCCAAATCTCTACTTTTCCTATCAAAACCAGAATGAGTATCAATAAAATCCTTATGCTCAGAACTTAAAGAAGAAATTCCACTCCAATCATTCTTTAAAACCATTAAACTTTTATCAATTATTTCCTCCCACTCAGACCTTAAAAATAAATCTGGAAAAAAATAATAAGCTGAAAAAACATCATAAGTAATTTTTTCCAAACTTAAACTAGAATATAAATTTCCACCCCTAACAAAACTAGATTTAATTTTTAATTTCAATAAATTTTCAAAATCTAAAAATTTCTCAACATCCATATCTGAACCTACAATTTTACCCAAAAATGCCATAAAAGAAGAAAAACTCAAAAATAAAACTTGGACATTTAAAGGAAACTTATCAAAACAATTATCTCTAAAACCATTTAAATTTTTAACCTTAATTAATTCATTATCAAAATCCCAATTATACTTCACTATATTTAAAAAACTTGAATTTAACTTTCTATAAATTAATAATAACTCATCATTTGAATAAACTTTATGTAACTCATCTCTATCAATTAAATAATATAAAAAATCTTCAATTCTTTTACCCAATAAAAAAACAATATCACAATTACTCTCATTATCTCTCGACAATAAATTTTTCAAACCTCCAGTTTTAGAATCTATATTTTTTAAATAAAAATCAATCCTACTTTTAACTAAACCAACTTCCCCCAAATTAATTAAAGCTCGAAGTCCAAAAATATCATCCCTAGCCCAAACATTTGAAAAATAAGGATAACCTGCAAAACTCCCAATACCAACATACTTATTTTTTAATTCAACATTTAAAAATTTATAACAAGCAGCACAAGATAAATCATAAGCAACTTTCACTTTCTCAGATAACGGTTTTTCAAAATTAATATTTGAAATATTTTCAAAAAAATTTAAAGTTTCATTATTTGAAATATCTTCAACCTCAATTTGATGTTTTTCCAATAATTCAATTTGAGATTTAACCTCATCTAAACTAAACCCACAACCAAAAAATAATTTTTTATTATTTAAAATATTAACTTGCATCAACCTATAAACTGACCATTTCCAATCAGATTTTTGTAATCTTGTAAATTCATAATGTTTTGTAACAAATTTTTCAACTAAATCATAAGCAAAATTTTGAGCTTTAACCCCTAAAAATTGTTTGTATGAATACTTCCCATTATTTTTTGTAAACTCAACATACACAACACCATCTTCAGTAAAAGTTTTATAATCTCTCCCTGACTTATTAAAATCATTTTTCTTCTTCATATCTAAATCAATATTTAAAGTTCCCTCAAAGTTTGAAATTTCATAAATTAAACCCCCTGTAGGACCTACAAAAAAAGAATCCTTTGTGCAACTTTTATCTTTTGAAAAAAAATTATTAGTAGAATCTAAATAATCACTTGGAGTTTCATCATCTGAATAAGTATAATTTAATTCCTCAGTAAATTTAGACTTAAAACTTCTCTCAACTCTATTTCCAAAATAACTAACTTTATCAACATCAACTCCAACTGGAAAAATTGATTCAACAAATTTAAATATCTCAACAGTTGAACTCTTACAAACATTAAATCCTTGATACTTACAAGAATTAGAACTAACTCCCAAATTTAAAAAATCCCCTTTAGAATTAGTAAGTAAAAAATTTAAATTTAAAAGATCTTTTTCAGAAATCTGTTTAAATGTGTGATTTTTCTTACCCAAAACATAATCTATAATCATAATAATAAATATAAAATTATTAATTAAATATAAATGTCGAAATTCAAAAATGACAAGAACAAATACCACTAAAAAAAA
>AYRE01000019.1_pt1 | contig 28699 bp, 29 predicted proteins | sample 183791 | NCBI WGS metagenome assembly AYRE01 (sample SAMN02391470, study PRJNA226580) | bioreactor metagenome | isolation source: day 6 sample from continuous culture bioreactor with low C:N ratio... | place: Germany: Bremen | reverse complement strand
ATGCAAGAAATTAGAGATAGTGGAGAAGTAACAAAAGGACCAAAAGCTTTCAATCAAAAAGATTGTCAAACTTTTGCTAACTCACTTAATAAGTTCCTTCAAGGAATTAAGAAGTAAACTTGAATTTAAGTTTGCTTCTTAATTAAATACTGGTCTGAAAAAACTTCTTTCATAAGAGATAATACAATCAGTTTCTTCTGCATACTTAAATGCATTTATACATTCATCATCTTTAAATGAATCATTTCTATACTTTTCATATTCTGAAAGAGATGGAAATGTAAAAAGAGCTAATGCAATATTATTTGCACCTTCACTTGGCATAAAATATCCATGATGAGTTCCACCAAACTTATTAACTAATGGAATCCATAGTTTTGCATAGCGTTCAAATTCATTTATTTTCTTTGGGTCAATTTTGTAATTTAAATAACATGTAATCATTTGTATCCTTTTATAAAAACATATTCTATTATTTTCTACTTACTTTATATATTAAAATAATGCTAATTGTTTGAGATAAATAGAATTATGATTATTATCTACTTTGGTTTAAACCCTATACAAAACTAATCTAAACTCTAATTAAGGTTACTTTCAGTATAATTCGCAACTTTTTTAGTAAACTCAACAGTTTCCTAGGATTGAGTATCGTCCCAACAATATGTCGGGGGTAAGCGAGAAGCTTGAACAGAGCTTATCTGTTCAACCAATTTTTATAAAGGAAAGAAATGCCTACAATCAATCAGCTTGTAAGAAAAGAGCGAAAAAGAGTGATTAAGAAATCAAAATCACCAGCTTTAGAGAAATGTCCACAAAGAAGAGGAGTATGTACAAGAGTATATACTACTACACCAAAGAAACCTAACTCGGCTTTAAGAAAAGTTGCAAAAGTTAGATTAACTACTGGTTTTGAAGTAATTTCATACATTGGTGGAGAGGGTCATAACCTTCAAGAGCACTCGATTGTTCTAGTAAGAGGGGGTAGAGTTAAAGATTTACCTGGTGTTAAGTATCACGTTGTAAGAGGTGCCTTAGATACTGCTGGTGTTGCAAACAGAACTGTTGCAAGATCTAAATACGGTACTAAGAAACCAAAGAAATAAGTAGAAGGATAATAAAATGAGAAGAAGAAAAGCTCCAGTTAGAGAAATTATGGCTGATCCTATCTACAATAGTAAAGTGATCACTAAATTTATTAACACAGTAATGTTAGACGGTAGAAAATCTACTGCACAAAAAATCATGTATGGTGCAATTGCAAACTTAGATGCAAGAGGTGAAGAAGCTGGAATCGAATTATTCGAAAAAGCTATTGAGAACATCAAACCACTTTTAGAAGTTAAATCTAGAAGAGTTGGTGGAGCTACTTACCAAGTACCAGTTGAAGTTAGACCTGTAAGAAGACAAACTTTAGCATTAAGATGGTTAGTTGACGCAGCTAGAAAAAGAAACGAAAGAACTATGGTTGAGAGATTAGCTAATGAGTTATTCGAATCTGCAAATGAAAGAGGATCATCTTTCAAGAAAAAAGAAGATATGCATAAAATGGCTGAAGCCAACAAAGCATTCGCTCACTATAGATGGTAATCGTACTGTAATTAATTACATACATACAATTAAAAGGGTGTTTCACACCCTTTTTTTTTATCGTTTTTAAGATATAATCACGACAATATATAAAACTAAAAGGAAAACTTAAGATGGCAAGAAAAACTCCTCTTAATAGACTTAGAAATATCGGTATTGCGGCTCATATTGATGCAGGTAAAACTACAACTACTGAAAGAATTTTATTCTACACAGGTGTTGAGCATAAAATCGGTGAGGTTCATGATGGTGCTGCTACTATGGACTGGATGGAACAAGAACAAGAAAGAGGTATTACAATTACTTCTGCTGCTACAACTTGTAACTGGACTCACCCAAAAACAAATGAAGAATTAATGATTAACATTATTGATACTCCAGGTCACGTTGACTTCACTATTGAAGTTGAGAGATCTATGAGAGTTCTTGATGGTGCTGTTGCTGTATTCTGTTCAGTTGGTGGAGTTCAACCTCAATCTGAAACTGTTTGGAGACAAGCAAACAAATATAGAGTACCAAGAATGATTTTCGTTAATAAAATGGATAGAACTGGTGCTGATTTCTTCAACGTTGAAGAGCAAGTATCTACAAGATTAAAAGCTAATCCTGTTCCAATTCAAATTCCTATCGGAGCTGAAGAAAACTTCCAAGGTGTTGTTGATTTAGTTGAAATGAAAGCAATCGTTTGGGATCAAGATGCTGCAATGGGATCTAACTACCATGTTGAAGATATTCCTGCTGATTTACAAGAATTAGCTGAAGAATATAGAGAAAAAATGGTTGAGTCTGCTGCAGAGCAAGACGAAGAGTTAATGGAAAAATACCTTGAAGGTGAAGATTTAACTAATGAAGAAATTGTTGGAGCTCTTAAGAAGGGTTGTTTAGCAATGGAAATTACTCCAATGACTTGTGGTACTGCATTCAAAAACAAAGGTGTTCAAACTTTACTTGACGCTGTTGCTATGTATATGCCTTCTCCATTAGAAGTTGAAGACATCAAAGGTGAAACTCAAGATGGTGAGCCTGTTGTTGTTGAATCTACTGATAACGGTGAAGTTGCTGGTCTTGCATTCAAGATTATGACAGATCCATTTGTTGGACAATTAACTTTCACAAGAATCTATAGAGGTGTTCTTAAGTCTGGTACTTATGTAATGAACTCTACTAAGATGAAAAAAGAAAGAATCGGAAGACTTCTTAAGATGCATGCTATCAAAAGAGAAGAAGTTACTGAATTATATGCTGGAGAAATCGGTGCAGTTGTTGGTTTAAAATCTACAATTACAGGTGATACTTTAGCTTCTGATGCTGATCCAGTAATCTTAGAGAGAATGGATTTCCCAGAGCCAGTTATTTCTGTTGCAGTTGAGCCAAAAACAAAAGCTGACCAAGAAAAAATGGGTATTGCTTTAGGAAAATTAGCTCAAGAAGATCCATCATTCAGAGTTGCTACAGACGAAGAATCTGGTCAAACTATTATTTCAGGAATGGGTGAATTACACCTTGAAATTCTTGTTGATAGAATGAAAAGAGAATTCTCAGTAGAAGCTGAAGTTGGTGCTCCTCAAGTTGCATATAGAGAAACTATTAAAAATGCAGTTAAACAAGAGTATAAATACGCTAAGCAATCTGGTGGTAAAGGTCAATACGGTCACGTATATTTAACAATTACTCCAATGCCTGCTGATTCTGAAGAAAACTACATCTTTACATCATCTATTAAGGGTGGATCGGTTCCAAAAGAATACGTTCCTGCTGTTGATAAAGGTTGTCAAGAAGCTATGGCTGGTGGTATCCTTGCTGGTTACCCATTAGTTAACATTGCAGTTGATTTATATGATGGTTCTTACCATGATGTTGATTCATCTGAAATGGCATTCAAACTTGCTGCTTCTATGGGATTCAAACAAGGTTGTAGAAGTGCTGCTGCTCAACCTGTAATTCTTGAACCAATTATGAAAGTTGAAATCGAAACTCCTGAAGATTATATGGGAGATGTTATCGGTGACGTTAACAAAAGAAGAGGACAAGTTCAATCTATGGATGATAGAGCTGGTGTTAAACTAGTTGTAGCAATGATTCCATTAGCTGAAATGTTCGGTTACTCTACAGACTTAAGATCTATGTCTCAAGGTAGAGCAACTTACTCTATGATTTTCGATAACTACATGGACGTTCCTAAGAATGTTTCTGACGAAATCATTAAAAAGAGAAATGGTTAATAACTAATTTTAGTTTCTAACTATTACTTATAAAAAGCCCCGACATTATGTTGGGGCTTTTTTTTACTTCAAAAAATCCTTTTAATAGAAAAAATATTACAATATGTAATTATAAACCTCTTCATAATATAATTATGTTAAAATCTGCCAATATTAAATAAGGGAATAACAGTTTGAGAATAAATGAAAAAACTGAATTATTAAACAATCCTACAAAAGCAGGAATAATTTTAAAGCCTTCAAGTCCAGAATTAAAAGAGTCATATTTTAAAATAAAAGATATGTTCTATAATGTTGGTATTGATGTTATTTTAGAAAGTAACTCTGCAACTATGATAAAAGAAAAGGGTATTTCTTTAAATAGACTTTGTAATGAAGTTGACTTCTTAGTATCTGTTGGTGGTGATGGTACATTATTATCAGTGGTTAGAAAGTCATTTAATTACGAGAAACCAGTATTAGGAATTAATTTAGGAACTCTTGGCTTTTTAACTGATATCAATATGGATGAATTAGAAAAGTTCCTTAGTGATTTTAAGTCAGGTGTCTATAGAATTGATAATAGAATGATGGTTGAAGGGGCACTAAATCTTAATAGTTTTGTAGCTTTTAATGATATTGTTATCTCAAGAAAATCAATTTCTTCAATGATTTCAATTGATGCTAAAATAGATGGAAAACCATTCAACTCATATTATGGGGATGGTGTTATAGTTTCAACTCCTAGTGGATCTACTGCTTATAATTTATCTGTAGGAGGACCTTTAGTTTATCCTTTAACTGAAGCTTTTATTATCACACCTGTTGCACCTCATTCTTTAACACAAAGACCTTTAGTTATGCCTGCTGATTTTGAAATAGAATTTACTATTTCTGATAATCAAGGTGCAGTAGTTATTGTAGATGGACAGGATATTTATGAAGTAGAACAAAATGAATCAATAAAAATTAGAATTGCAAGTAAAAAAGCAAAAATGATTCATAGAGTAGAACGAAATTATTTTGATGTATTAAATGAAAAGTTAAGATGGGGTAATTAAACATGATTAATAGGATTTATTTAAAAGATTGTCTTTCTTTCAAGGAAGTAGATTTAGAGTTCAAAGAAGGACTTAATGTTTTTACAGGCCCTAGTGGTGCTGGTAAATCCATATTAATGCAAGCTATATTATCTCTTTTTTCATTATCAGATGTTAAATCTTCATTAGGAGAAGTATCTCTTATTGATTCAAAGATCAAAGATGAAGCTTATGATATTGATATAGATGATGAAATTATTATCAAAACAATAAAAAAAGAAAAAGTTAGATTTTTTCTAAATAATCAAAGTATTTCAAAAAAGAATCTAAACTCTTTTTCTTCAACTTTAATAAAACATCTAAATTTAAAAGATACATCAGATTTTCAAAGTACTAAGTTAATTAAATTTCTTGATAGTTTAGCTTTAAAAAGAGATAAGAAATTTTCATCTTTAAAAGAAGAGTTTGATTCTAAATATGAAGATTTAGCTAAGAGTAGAAAAGCTTTAAAAAAGATACTGGAAGATGAATCAAAGCTTGAAGATTTAAAAGAGTTTGCTAAATTTGAGATTGATAAAATTGAGGCAATTAATCCGCAAGTTGAAGAGTATGAAGAATTAAATCTAATAAAAAGAAAACTTGCTAAAAAAGATAAAATTGAAGATGCTATTAAAAATGCTAATGGAGTATTGAATTTTAATTCTCAAGTATCAACTGCATTAGAATTAATGGAAGAAGATTCATCTTTTTTTGATGAAGCTATTAATGAATTAAACAATATCTTTGAAAAGTTTAGTGATTCATTATATGAATTAGAAGATGTAAATATTGAAGAGGTTCTAGATAGAATTGAAAAACTTTCATCTTTACAAAAAAGGTTTGGTTCAATTGCTGAAGCGATTGAATATAAAGAGACTAAGAAAAAAGAGTTAGAGTCTTATGAGAATATATCTTTTGAAAAACATCAGTTAGAAAAAAAAGTTTCTAAGTATAGTGAAGAAGTTATTTTGTTAGCACAAAAAATTTCATCTTTTAGACTTGAATCTGCAGTTATTTTGGAGAAAAAAATTAACTATTATTTAAAGTTTTTATATTTATCAAATGCAAAAATCATTATTGATAATAAAGAGTTAGATTCTAATGGTATTGATTTCATTAATTTTGAATTAAATGGTGTAAACCTTGATACTATATCTTCTGGAGAGTTTAATAGGCTTAGACTTGCTCTTCTTACTTCTATGAGCGAATTTGATATTGTAGATAATGGAGTATTGTTTTTAGATGAAATAGATGCAAACCTAAGTGGTAAAGAAAGTGATGCTATCTCTAAAGTATTAACTAAACTTTCGAAGTCTTATCAAATATTTGCAATTTCTCATCAGCCACAGTTAACATCAACTTCTGAACAGCATTTTTTAGTTGATAAAAACAAGGGTGTTTCTTCTGTAAAATTATTGAATGATGAACAAAGAATCTCAGAAATAGCTCGTATGATCTCAGGAGAAAAAATAACAGAACAAGCAGTTGATTTTGCTAAAGATTTATTAAATAAATAGGTTTTTTAAACTTATTTATTTCCCATCCTATTCTTCAAAAAATCAAAAAGTTTAAAAATAACAATTATAAGTATTTAAAATTACTTATTAGTAATTCTTGATATAAGTCAAAAAAAAATTTACAAAATGTTACTATAATATACAAAATCAATTAAAATATATCAAAAAATCAAAAAAAGTTTAATTTAATAGTAAGATAAAATTTAATTATCTTTAATATAACTTTTACTTCTCATTATCAAAATCATGTCATTTTTCTGCTATCCTTTTGCTATTTAATCTAATATAATAAGTGCTATTTATAATATACATATATATAATTTATAATAAAATTTCTCCTCCTTATAATAAGAAAAATTTATACTTAACTATTTAGTTTTTATTAAGATATTAAAACTATAATAAATCTGTTTTACAAGGTATTTTTTACAATACCAATATAATAAGGAGGGGAAATGACAAAAGTTAGTGAAGTTTCTAATAAAGATGTATCTACTACTTCTGAATCAAAATTAAGTAGAAGAGATTTTTTTAGAAAAACTGCAGTTTACTCAGCTGGTGCTATTGCAGCAGCAAATGTAGTATCACCGGTAAAAATTAAAGCTGATGATTCTGCAATTATCAATGAAGCACCATGGGGACAAAAACTTGGTGACCCAATTGATAAAAATCTTTATGGTATTCCATCGCCGTTTGAACATAATAATATTAGAAGAACTCACTCTTTATTCTCATCTGGAGATTATTATGCGTCTGTTTCAATGTGTCCAATTCATGAATCTGAAGGTATTGTAACTCCAAATGGTTTATTCTTTACAAGAAATCATGGTGGAACAGCACATGTTGATCCAAATGAGTGGAGATTAATGATTAATGGTAAAGTTAAGAAAGAGATTGTTCTTACTTTAGATGATCTTAAAAGATATCCAAGTGAATCTAGAATTTACTTTATTGAGTGTCCTGCAAATGGTGCACCTGAGTGGAGGGGACCTCAGTTTAACTCATTACAATTTATGAAAGGTCTTATGAGTGCAGCTGAATGGACTGGTGTAATGCTTAAGACAATTTTAGAAGATGTTGGATTAGAAAAAGATGCAGTATGGATGCTTGCAGAAGGTTCTGATAATGCATCTAACCCTAGAACAATTCCTGTTGAAAAAGCACTAGATGACGTTATGGTTGTTTGGGCTCAAAATGGTGAAGCATTAAGACCTGAACAAGGTTATCCAGTAAGATTAATTGTTCCAGGATGGGAAGGTAACTTAAATACTAAATGGTTAAGAAGATTAGAATTCTCTGATAAACCATGGCATTCAAAAGAAGAAACTTCTAAATATACAATGGTTCAACCTGGTGGAAAAGCTATTAGATATTTCTGGGTAAATGAAGTTAATTCAGTTATTACATCGCCATGTCCTGAAAAACCATGGACACATCTAAAGAAAGGTGACATGGTAGAAATTGAAGGTATTGCTTGGAGTGGTCATGGTACAATCTCAGGTGTAGACATTTCATTTGATGGTGGAGACAACTGGGCTGAAGCTAAATTAAAAGGTTTAGTATTACCAAAATCTTGGACTAGATTCTCATATGTTATTAAGTGGGATGGGAAGCCTCTATTATTAGCATCAAGAGCTAGAGATGACTTTGGAAATATTCAACCAACAATTGATCAGGAAACTGAAGCTGTTGGTGTTGAATCTGTTTATCATAGAAATGCTATTGTTACTTGGGAAATTACTAAAGAAGGAGTATGTAATAATGTTCAAATTAGAAAACACAATAAAGCTTAAGTCAATATTTACAGCTTTTGGATTATCTACTCTTTTAGCAACAACTCTTGTAGCTAGTAATGACAATAGATCTATTGATGGTGCTGTTAAATATGATTCTGTAAAAGGAAAATATGGACCATACCATTTAAATACACAAGATACAAAAAACTATGATAATGGTAGATTAGCAACAAAAAAAGAGATTAAGGTTTGGAATCTAGATGTTAAGCCAGATGGTACTGGTTTACCAAAATATGATATCAAACATGGTGAGACTGTAATGGAAGATGGTAAGCCTAAAAAGGCTGAAGGTTCTGTTGAATGGGGTGAAGAACTTTATGATGCCCAATGTGCTATGTGTCATGGTGAATTTGGTGCTGGAGGAAAAGGTTATCCTACATTAGCAGGTGGAGATGTTAAAGATTTACATATTCAAAGACTTAATCCTGCACACAATCCTCCAAACCCAGATGTATCATTAAAAACAATTGGATCGTACTGGCCGTATGCAAGTACACTTTATTGGTATATTCAAGAATCTATGCCTTTTACAGCACCAAAAACTTTAAGTAACAGTGAAACTTATGCAATCACTGCCTTCTTATTATCTGCAAACGGTATTAAAGTTGATGGGGAAGAGATGGATGAAGAATTTGTATTAAATAAAGACAATTTTAGTAAAATCGAAATGCCTAATGTTAATGGTTTTTATCCAGAAGTAGATACAAAAGACCCTCACCAAGGTCCAAAAAATATGAAAAAACTTTTATCTGATCCTACTATTTATGGAAAAGGTGATAGATGTATGAGTAATTGTATTGAAAAACAGTTTGGAAAAGGTAAGACTACTGATGATTTATTACTGAAAATCAAAGTTGATTTAGCTCCAAATGCTAATGAACCTTTATCTACTGAAAGAACTTGGAAAGAACCAAAAGTTGAATCTACAAATGGTGCTGATCCTAAACTTGTAGAGAATTATGCAACTTATTGTTCTGCGTGTCACTCAAATAAAGCAATTGGGGCTCCAGTTATTGGTGATAAAGCTGCATGGGAAGAAGTTCTTGAAAAGGGAATTGAAGAAGTTTATACAAATGGAATTGATGGTATCAATGCAATGCCTCCAAAGGGAACTGCAATGAGCTTATCTGATGATGATTTCAAAAAAATTATTGACTATATCATTAGTGAAAGTAAATAAGGAGAGAGTATGAAATTAATTAAAAAGTTACTAATAGCATCTGCTATTAGTAGTTTAGCAATTATAGGTGCGAGTGCAAATGATTCTTTAGTTAAAAAAGGTGAAAAAATCTTTATGACAAAGAAACTTGGTAATTGTATTGCTTGTCATGCAATAGAAGGTAAAAGCCTTGATGGGCCAGGAAGTTTAGGGCCAAAATTAATGGCATTACAATACTGGCCTGATGAAGCATTATACAATAAAATTTATGACCCATATACTACAAATCCAATCTCTGCAATGCCTGCATTTGGTAAGAATGGTTGGTTAAGTGATGGTGAAATTAAAGCACTTGTTGCTTATTTAAAAACAATTAAATAAATAATTTAAAGGAAGAAAAATGAATAGAAGAAACTTTTTAGGATTAGGAATTGGTGCATTAGCTGTTTCAATAACAGCTCCATCTACATTAAGTGCAGTTAATTTTAGAGAAACTAAACCAAAAGCTTGGGATGCAACAAAAGTTGATGCTGCAATTAAAGAAGTTTTTGGAACATCAACAACTACAAATGGTAAAGTAAAATTAAAAGCTCCAGATATCGCTGAAAATGGTGCAGTTATTCCTGTTACTGTATCTTCAAAATTAGCTGGCTCTAAAGTTGCAATTTTACAAGATGCAAACCCTGAATCATTAGTAGCAGTATTTACTGTACCTCAAGGTGGAATCATTGATTATTCTGTAAGAATTAAAATGCAAAAAACTGGTAATGTTACTGCAATTGTTGAAGAGGGCGGGAAATTATACTCTTCTTCTAAATTAGTAAAAGTAACTATTGGTGGATGTGGTGGTTGATTTAATTCCAACTACTAAATAATATTTTATAAATTTGAATCAAAATAAAAAAGAAAAGCAAAGGAATTAAAAAATGGCTAAAAAAACAAGAATTAAAGCAAAATTAAAAAAGGGTATTGTTACAGTAAAAGCTATGGCTAATCACGTGATGTTATCTCATCAAGAAGCTAAAAGAGCAAAAAAAGAAGCTAACTGGATTAATTATATGACTGCAAAAGTTAATGGTAAGTTAGTATATGAAGTTTCTACTTCTCAATTCTTATCTAAAAACCCTTACGTTAAATTCAAGTTTAATGCAGAAGCAATTGGTGCTAAAAAGGGTGATAAAGTTGAAATTACTTGGGTTGATATGAAGGGTACAACTCAAACAAGTAAAGGGAAAATCAAATAGTTAACTACTCTTATGAGTAGTTGGACGATAAAATTAAGGAGAGATGATGTTATCAAAAATCGCTAAGACAACAGCCTTAGTAGCATTAACTACGTGTGCATTAAGTGCAGCAGACTTTAATGCACAAGCTGAAAAAGATAGACTTGCTTTAATTAAATATTTTGAAGCGAAATTCGAAAATCCTGAAAAAAATAGAAATACTTTTTTCCCATATTCGACTGATGATGAATTAAAAAACAATATTATCAGTGGAATTAAACATAAAGAGTTCTCTATAGGAAACTATGCATTCTCAAAGAATGGTAAAGCATCTTATGATGAAATCAAAGAATTCCCTCCAACTGAAGAGTGGGTTGAAGCGGGTGAAGAGTTATATGGTAAAAAATTTGCTAATGGTAAATCTTTTGCAAACTGTTTCCCTGATCCAGTAAAAGCAGCTACAAATCATCCATATTTTGATGATAAGAAAAAAGAAGTAGTGACTTTAACTGTTGCAATTAATCAATGTTTAACTTCAAATGGTGAAAAGAAATGGAAAACTTCTAAAGGTAAAATGGCTAATTTACAAGCTTATTTTGTTCAATCTGCACAAGATGAAGAAAAAATGGTTGATGTAAAAATAGAATCTAAAGCTGCTTCGGAAGCTTACGAAAGAGGTAAAGAGTATTATTATTCTCAGAAAGGTTATTTAAAACTTTCTTGTGCAACTTGTCACGTACAAGGTGCAGCTCAAAGAGTTAGAAATGAGTCTTTATCTCAACTATTAGGACATACTTCACATTTCCCTGTATATAGATTAAAGTGGGCAGCTAAAGATGCTAACAATAATGGTCTAGGTACATTAGAAAGAAGAATGGCTGGTTGTGTTAAAGATCAAGGTCAAAATCCACCAAAAGCTGATAGTAAAGAGATGAGAGAGTTATTATACTTCATGTCTTATATGTCAAATGGTATGCCAATTGATGGTCCAGATATTAGAAAGTAAGAGGAAAAGATAATGAAAAAGATTTTAATAACGTCAGTAGCAATCGCATCATTAGCTGTTACTTCAGCATTTGCTCATAATCATGGTCATTTAACTCCTGAAAAATCTGTTAAGTTAGATGTAAAAGAAGTATGTAATGTTGAAAAATTAGGTATTAAAAAAGTTTTAGCTAACGCAAAAAAATTCAATAAATCTGCTATTAAAGAGGGTGTTGAATTTAGAAGATTAAATGTAAATAATTCAGATTTAATTCTTTCTGTAGATGAAGCTTTAAAAACTGGTTCTAAAGAAGTTAATCCTTTACACTTTAAAAGTAAACCAAATAAAATCAAAAGATCAAAAACTAAGTTAGCAGTTGATTATGCAGCTTGGAGAGCTTGTTCTTTTGGGCTTAGAGCTTTACAACAAAAAGAGGAAGCAAAGACAACTTGGAGACTTTCAGTTCCAGGTGATGGTTTTAAATACTAATTTTCGAATATAGATAATTAGATAAAAGTCAAGATTAATATCTTGACTTTTTTTATAATGATATTTTTTTAGAATAGAAAATATCATTATGAAATATGATAATGGAGGAGAAAGTTTATGAAAAAAGTTAAGAGTTTATTAGTATCAACTGCTTTATTAGCGTCTTGCGTTACATCTGCTTTAGCTAGTGAAGGTAGTTCTAAATTTGTGCCTATTTCAAAAGGTGTTAAATCTATTGAGATGAATTTAAATGGTGAAAAATTCACGTTAATGAGAAATCAGTCTAAGTCAAGTAAAGTATCTGCTTTATATGAAACAACTTTTAGAGGGACTCCTCAACCAATTAAACTAACAGAAAAAGTAGAAACTGTAGGAGAGATTGAATTCATTGAGTTTATGAAAAAAGCTCAAACTGACGAGAGTATTGCTATTGTTGATTCAAGAAAACCAGGGTGGTATGCAAAGTTAAGAATTCCTGGGGCGATTAATGTTCCATTTACAGGCTTTTCTACTAAAGAATCTTCAATTGAAGCAATGGAAGATGATTTAGGTGTTGTTGAAAAAGAAGATGGAACACTTGATTTTTCTAAAGCAAAAACTGTTGTTGCCTATTGTAATGGATATTGGTGTGGTCAAACTCCAGGTATGGTTAAAAATGCAGAATATTCATTATTAAATATGGGATATCCAGCAGAAAAAATTAAATACTACAGAGGTGGTATGCAAGCTTGGACTTCATTAGGTTTCACTGTTGTTGGTGAAGCAGCAAAATAGTAAAAAGAATAATTAAAAGGTTAAATTAAATGAGTAAATTAAGTAGAAGAGAATTCGTTTATATGATGGCAGTACTAGGTGCTGCTCCTGTATTTGCTAATTCTCACACAAGAATGACTGATACTACTAATAAATTAGAAGATTACTATAAATTAAAGCCATTTGGTAATGCAAGATTTTTACATATGACAGATTCTCATGCACAATTATTACCTGTGTATTTTAGAGAGCCAAGTGTAAACTTAGGTTTCCATGGAAACTATGGAAAGCCTCCTCATATTGTAGGTGATAAGTTATTAGATTACTATGGAATTAAAGGTAATAAAAGACTTGAGTATGCTTACTCTTGTGTAAACTTTGAAAAGCATGCTAAAGCAATGGGTAGAACTGGTGGTTTTGCTCAGATTAAAACTGTAGTTGATTACTTAAGAGATAGTTTTGGAAAAGACAAAACTCTTTTATTAGATGGTGGGGATACTTGGCAAGGTTCATGGACTGCATTACAAACAAGAGGTAAAGACATGGTTGGTGCTATGAATTTACTTGGTGTTGATGTTGCTGTAGGACACTGGGAGTTTACATATAAAGCCCAAGAAGTTTTAGATAATGTAAAAATGCTTGATGCTGAGTTTATTGCACAAAATGTTATGGTTAAAGAAGATGCATTAATGGATGAAACTGAAGTTGCAATGCAAGCTTATGATGAAGATTCAGGTCATGCATTTAAACCATATACAATTAGAAAAATGGGTAATGCTAGAGTTGCTGTAATTGGTCAAGCCTTCCCATATACTACTATTGCAAATCCTCAAAGATTTATTCCAGATTGGACATTTGGAATTAATGATGATGCTATGCAAGAATTAGTTGATGAAGTAAGAGAATCTGAAAAACCTGATGCTGTTATTGTTCTTTCTCACAATGGATATGATACAGATAAAAAAATGGCAGAAGTTGTAACTGGAGTTGACTTTATTATGGGTGGCCATACACATGATGGTGTTCCTGAAGCATATCCAGTTAAAAATGAAGGTGGTACAACATATGTTTGTAATGCTGGATCAAATGGTAAATTCTTAAATGTACTTGATTTAGATATTCAAAATGGAAAAATTAAAGACTTTAAATTTACACTTCTTCCAATTTTCTCTGATATTATTGATGAAGATCCAAAAATGAAAAAGTATATTGAAGATGTAAGAGCTCCATTTAAAAAAGACCTAGATAGAGTTATTGCAACTACAGAAGATACATTATTTAGAAGAGGTAACTTTAACGGTTCTTGGGATCAAATTATTTGTGATGCATTAGTTGATGTGAAAGATGCTGAAATTTCACTGTCTCCTGGATTTAGATGGGGAACATCTGTAATGCCTGGTCAAGACATTACGTTTGATGATTTAGCAACACAAACTGCTATGACGTATCCTGAAACATATAGAAGAGCTATGACAGGAACACAATTAAAAGAGATTTTAGAAGATGTTGCTGATAACTTATTCCATGAAGATCCATTCTATCAACAAGGTGGAGATATGGTAAGAACGGGTGGTATTTCTTATAAAATTAACCCAACAGCTAAAATGGGGAATAGAATTTCTGATATTGTACTTACAAGAAATGGTAAACCGCTTCAAGCTAATAAAGAGTACCAAGTTTCTGGTTGGTCAACAGTTGGTGCTAAGTCACCAGGTGAGCCAGTATGGGAAACAGTTGAAACATACTTACAGTCTGTTAAGCATGTTAAAAACTTAAAAGTGGACACTCCTGATATTGTTGGTATCAAAGGTAATCCAGGTATTGTTTAGTATGACTAAAAGCATAAAGTTTAACTTTATGCTTTTGTCAATTTAACAGTTTTTTGTAGGCAAAAAATTGTTAAGTTGAGAAAAAGGATTAAAATGTTTAAAAAAGTGTTACTTCTTACGCTTCTATTACTATCTATAAATTTAAATGCCTCATATGAAGAGGGTAAAAAAATCTTTGAAAATAAGTGTGCTTCATGTCATGGGAAGTATATATCTATTCAGAATCTAAAAATTAACTTTTTTGAAAAAAATAATGAAATGTATAAACTTACTGTTCCCACTGTAAATATGTTAGCTTATGCAATTATGGATAGTTCAAAAAGAGTTGGGGACCCTGAAGATCCAGAGATGCAACAAATGGAAATTGAAGAGTATTTAAAAGGATATTTAGAAGATCCAGATATTACTCAAACTATTTGTGATGATCAAATTATAAAATATTATGAAAAGAAAAAACCTATTATTATTTCTGATGATGAAGCTGTAAATTTAGCACAGTTTTTTATGAATTATAAAAAAATGAGAGAAAAAAAACATCCTTCAATACTTAAGGTTTTAAAAGATGGTTATGATGAAAATAAGATTTTAGAACAGGCTAAAAAAGAGAATAAAAAACTAATAATTTATGCTACTTCTGATACTTGTTATTATTGTAAAAAAATGAAAAATGATGTTCTTTCTTTACTTGATATTCAAAAAAGAATTAATAAAGATTTTATCTTTTTAGAAGTGAATGTTGATTATATAAAATTACCTTTTGAACTAAAAAAACATTTTAAAGGTATCACACCAACATTCTTTTTTATGGACAGTGATAAAAAACTTTTAAATATATATCCCGGTGCTTGGGTAAAAAGTGATTTTATAATAATACTAAAGGAGAATAACAATGGAAAATAACAAAGGAAAAGTGTTAGGAACTTTTAGTGCAAGAAAAGGCCAAAGTGGACTTCCTAGACCAAAAGTAAATGAATTAAATATTATTAGTGGTTTTGGAATAGAATTTGATAGGTTTGCTGGTCAAGAAGAACATAAAGCTGTTATGCTTGTTGGAAAAATTGCTTATGATATTGCTTTTGAAAATGGCATGGATTTAAAACACGGAAGTTTTGGTGAAAATATGTTATTTGATTTTAATCCACACGATTATAAGGTTGGAACTATATTTAAAATTGGGACAACAGTTCTTCAAATTACTGAGAAGTGTACTATTTGTAATCACTTAAGTGTATTTGGTAAAAAATTACCTTATTTAGTTAAAGATTGTAGAGGTCTTTATTGTAAAGTTTTAGAAGGTGGACATGTTTTAAAGGATATGGAAATTGAAATTTTACTAAACTGGAAAAGTTTAAAAGCAGCAGCTTGTTAAAAGGATAAATTATGATTAAAAAAATATTATTAGTTACATTACTTAGTTTGTTTTGTTTCGCTGAATCAACATTTAGTGATCCTCAACCAAATTTTGATAATCCGAGAAAAGTTGTAATTCAGTTATATGATTCAGAGTTAAAAAAAGTAAATCATAATTTAAGTACTATTTACAATATTTTAAAAGAATATCCAAGTGAGTCTTTGAAAGTTGTAGTAGTTGCATACGGAAATGGTATCAGAGCATTAAAAAAAGATTATGATAAAAAAACACTAACTAGAATAGAATCATTAGTTGAATATGATGTTGAATTTATTGTATGTAAAAATACAATGGAAACAATGAAGTGGACAGAAGATGAATTTATAGAAGATGCTTCTTATGTACAAGCTGGAATTGTTGAATTAATTGAAAGACAAATAGATGGTTATATAGGAATTATTGCTTATTAAAAAGAAGTACATAAGTACTTCTTTTCTGATTTCTAATTTTACTCAAATTCCATTTGTTTAAATAGAGTTGCTATATTTTGCCTACCTAATTCTTTATATGTATCTAAATGTTTATATTCACTCATATCTATGTTATAAGCATCATTTAATCCACCATCTTCATCTAAAATCTCTTCAATTTTTTCTCTTAAATAAACAAGATAATCTTTTGTATATTTTGTAACTGTTGCCATGTCAGTAGTATCTCCATGACCTGGAACTACAATTTTTGCATCAAGTGCTGAAAATTTTTCCCATGCAATTAACCACTCTTGTGTTTCAGTAATTTCAAAAATTGGTAATAATCTATTATTAAATGCTAAGTCACCTGCAAAAATAATTTTCTCTTCTGGAAGCCATAATGAAATATCACTATGCTCATGAGCATAACCAAAGTATTTAGCTTCTACAATTTTCTCACCTAAATCAAATTTCATATTATCTTTAAAAAACTTATCTGGCATTATAAGTTTTGTTCCATCAAATTTATCTCTTAATGCTTTTTTTAATCTATTAAATACCCATTGACCTTTCTCTTCAATCTCTTCTTTTACTATCTCTTGTGCCACAATTGTTGCACCTTGTTCTTTCCAATAATTAGAACCTAAAATTGCATGACCTTGTGAGTTTTCTAATACAACGTATTTAACTGGTTTATCAGTAATCTTTTTTATTTCTTTATGAAAGGATTGTGCTAATAAGTAACTTGACCCTGCATTCCATACTAAAACAGAATCTTTTCCTATAACAAACCCAAGATTGTTATTATGTGCAGTTGATTCATACCAATATGGTGCTGTAATACCAATAGATGTATATACTCCATCTGCAATTTTTTCAATTTTATTATAAAGTAGTGATTCTGGATATTTATCAAGTGAACTTGTTTTTAGTCCTGCTTTTTCCCAACCTCTAAAACTGTCTTTATACCAAATTACATTTTTATAACCCATATCTTTCAGGGTTTTAGCTGCTAATGAAGATCTATTTCCATCATAACAAGAAACTATAATTTTTTCATCTTTTTTTGCATACTCAGGAATTAAAAATTCTAATTTATCTCTTGAAATATTTGTATAGTTATTTGTTTTAATATAACCACCATCTTTATTGATTTCATCTCTTGTTCTTACATCAATAAGGGCTGTATTGGGCTCTTTTTTTAGTAGTTCAATTAATGCTTTTGTATTTATAGTATTAATTTCACTTTGTGCTTTTTGTAATAAATCTTTAACTTCTACTGCATTTACCATAGTAGCTGATGATAAAGATAAAAATAGTGCTGTAATTATTGATTTTTTATTAATCATTTTCTCTCCTTAATTATAATAAAATATTATATGTTACTAAATCTTTATTATTTATTATTTTTATATTAATAATACTTTTTCAATTTGAAGTGTAACCTTTTTAGAGATATAATTTCTATATAAAATTTACAAAAGGAAGTCTTATGATTAGAAGAGTTTTTTTATTTTTACTTTTTATTTTTTTTACAAATAGTCTACTCGCAAATAAAATTGATAAAAATCAGTGTAAGAGTTTAGGTGACGAGTTTATTTTTTCAAGTGAAGAGTGTATTCAATATAAGTTTTTTGAGGGTGACGATAATGAACATATAATTATCATAGTTCATGGAACTTGGGATGAAGGTACTAATACTTTAGGAAGATATACTCCTTTTGCTGAGACAATGAATTTAAATACAGATTTAACAACTATAACATTTGCTTTACCTGGTTATTCTAAATCATCAACAAATAAGCTAAAACCATTAGCCAATAAAACTGAAAAAAATCAAGCAGGTAAAAAAGAGTATGTTATTTTTCTTGGAAATTTAATAAAAGATTTAAAAAAGAAATTTGACGCAAACAAGGTTACTCTTATAGCTCATAGTGCTGGTGCAAGAATGGGTGCAACACTTATGGGATTAGAGCCTAATCTTATAAGTAATATTGCCCTTGTTGGTGGAAGATATGAAGTAAGAGAAGAGAATAAAAATAGTGGTTTGATTGCATTTAAAGATGTTATAAAAAATGCAAATAAAAATGCAAAATATTTGTTTATTTATGGAACTGAAGATAAAATCTCAAAACCTGAAGTAACAACTGACTTTTTCCCTTTTGCACAAAAGAGTGGTTTAAATGCTAAATTAATCAAAGTAGAAGGTGCAGGGCATATTGATTTAGATATGACAGATGAATCAGTTGAAGCAATAACTGAAATGATTGAAGAAGAGTAAAAACAAGAATTAGGAATTAGGATAATATATGAATAAAAAGAAGCAAATGGCTTTTAACCTTAATAATTTTTTATTATCAATGTCTCAGGCATTAGATAGTGTTGAAAATAGGGTATATAATACAAGTGAACATCATTCTAAAAGAGTTGCTTATATAGCTTTGAAACTAGCTTTAGAGTTCAACTATAAAAAAGAGGGTTTATTTGATATCTGTGCATACTCTTTATGTCATAATATTGCATTAAATAAAACAAAAAAAATAAATAAAGAGTATTGTGAATTATCAAATGAGTATGCTAATAAACTTCCTTTTGTAAGTGAACAAAAAGATGTTCTAAAATATCAAGCTGAGCATTATGATGGTAGTGGAGTTTATGGCCTAAAAGAGCATGACATACCACTATTCTCTCAGTTTATATCTTTTGCAAATATTTTAGATACAAAATTTGATTTAAGTAAAAGTAGTATTGATAATAGAAAAGAGATTTTATCTTTTATCAAAGCAGAAGAGAATAAACTTTTTTCAAGTGATATGATAGAGTGTTTTGAAGAGTTTTCAAAATCAACAAGTTTTTGGTTAGATTTACAAAATGAAAATGATGTTATGTCTTTTATTTTTAGTAAACTTCAAGACTTTACTATTGTTTTAGATTTTGAAGAGATATTAGATATTACAAAAATATTTGCAAAGCTTTTAGATGATGAGAGGTTACTATTAGAGTCATGTGAAAAATTAGCAGATTTTTATGATTTTGAGCATAAAGATAAACAGGTGTTTTTAATAGCAGCTTCATTAAGTAAATTAGGTAAATTATTTATAGATGAGAGTATATTAAATAAAAAAGATACTTTAAGTCAAAATGAGTATGAAGTAATTAAATCATACCCGTACTATACAAAAAAGATATTAAGTAATATTATAGGCTTTGCTGATATTGTAAGTTTATCTTCAATGGTTCAAGAAAGAATTGATGGAAAAGGGTACCCATTCAATTATAAAGCAAAAGATTTATCATTAAAGCATAGAGTATTAGCATGCTTACTTGTATATAGTTCTTTGTTAACTAAAAAGAGTTTTAGAAATGAATATACTCATGAAAAAGCTATTGAAATTATGAATAAAATGTCAGAAAAAGGTGTTTTAGATAGTAGTATAGTATCTGATATAGATAAGACTTTAAAATAGAAAATTTAAAACTACAGCTTCAATATAATAGCTCCTTTTAGCTACTTCATGATTACTTATTTATAGTTTAATAAAATAGTCATCTATTTTTTATGAAAAAATTGGGTATAATGTCAAATTTTAAAGAATATATACAATAAATGATAAAGATTATAGAAGGAAAATTATGAGCGAAAAAGTAGAGCTACTTTCCCCCGCGGGAAACCTAGAAAAATTAAAAATTGCAATCAATTATGGTGCAGATGCTGTATACGCTGGAGTTAGTCACTTCAGTTTAAGAATTAGAGCTGGTAAAGAGTTTACATTTGAAACATTTAAAGAAGGTATTGACTATGCTCACGCCAGAGGAAAAAAAGTTTATGCAACAATAAATGGATTTCCATTTAACAACCAAATTGATTTATTAAAGAAACACATTGAGAAAATGGCAGAAGTAAAACCAGATGGTTTTATTGTTGCAGCTCCTGGTGTTGTAAAATTATGTAGAGAGATTGCACCTGATATTGATGTACACTTATCTACTCAAGCAAATGTACTTAACTATCTTGATGCACAAGTATTCTGGGACTTAGGTGTTAGAAGAATTGTTGTAGCTAGAGAGATTTCATTAAAAGATGTTAAACAAATTAAAGAACACTTACCTGATATGGAAATTGAAATTTTCGTGCATGGTTCTATGTGTTTTGCATACTCTGGTAGATGTTTAGTATCAGCAGTACAAAGTGGAAGAGTTCCTAATAGAGGTTCTTGTGCAAATGACTGTAGATTTGAATATACATTATATGCAGAAAGTCAAAACCAAAATACTTTATTCAGATTAGAAGAAGAACCAGGTGTTGGTACATATATCTTTAACTCAAAAGATATGAACTTAGCATCACATATTCAAGAAATCTTAGATTCTGGTGCTGTTGATTCATTAAAGATTGAAGGTAGAACAAAATCTCCATATTATGCAGCAGTTACAGCTAATGCATATAGAGAAGCTATTGATGATTATTATGAAGATAAGTTTGATGCAGATAAATACCAAAGAGAATTACATACAACAAAAAATAGAGGGTTTACAGATGCTTATTTAGTACATAGACCATTTGAAAAACTAGATTCTCAAAATCATCAGTATGCATTATCTAAAGGAACATATGAAGTTTCTGGATTAGTAACTGAAGATGAAGCTCACTTCTTATGTAAATATAAAATTTACCCAGGTAATGATGTTGAAATTTTTGCTCCAAGAAATTCTGAGATTGTTGAATGTGAAAATGAACTTGGTAAGATTTATAAAAAAGAAGATGGTTTATATTATGTAAACTTCAATAAAATTTTAACTGAAACTAATAAAGAATTAGAATCAGTTCACAGTGGTAATACAAATAAGATTCAATTACCAGGGAAATTACCATATTTAACTATGTTAAGAGTAGAGACAAATGATGAAGGTCAACCTATAAAATAAGTATGATATTTTTTAGAGTTACTAACAGCATAAATATTAAAACAACAGATGGGACTTTAGTTAAGTATCTTAAGTTTAAAGAACCATCTAACCTTAATAACGAAACTGCCTATATCACTACAGCAGACGATTTTGAAGACTTAAAAGAAGTCTTCAGAAACGTTGATAAAATTAAATATTCAGCAAGATTACTAAAAGAGTCTAAAGTAAGAGAAGTAGAAGATTTTCCAATTGAATTAGGAATATCTAATGCCAATGAATATACAAATCAAGTAAACTATGAAAAGAGAATACAAGAGAATTTTATAAATGATAAAGATGAGGTGAATTCTTTTTTATTTTCTAACCAAAAAGCAGATATCTACAAACAATTAACTATTAAAAAAGACAGAGTTTCTATTGCTGTAATTGGAAGTGTTGGAAGAAGTATTGGTGAAATGGTTGCAGGATCCACAGCTCTTAGAATTTTATATACGAAACTAAAAGAAGTGTATAAAGAAGTTGTTTTAGATCTTTATATAAATGCTTCTAATAATACTTTTTATTCAAGGGATAAAGAGATTTATAAAAAACAAACATTTATAAATAAAGTATATCCCCTAAGTTTAGATACTAAAAAGTTTTGTTCTTATGATTATTTTATTGATAATAGTTCAGTTGATCTAAAATCAATGTATTTTAAAGAATTAAATATGATTGATGCTTGGTTATACAAATTTGGAATTGATTATTTCAAAATTCCTGATAATATGAAATATAATCAACTAAATATGAATTTATTTGAACCAAGTGATGATTTAAAAGAAAAAATTAAAAATGCAAAATTAAAAGGAAAACTTTTATTGTTTCATCCTTATTCTGCAAAAATGGAAAATTCAATACCCCAAGAAATTGCAATTTCGATTTTAAAAAAACTTATAAAAAAAGCAAGTGATTATACTATAGTTACAACTTTAAATTTAGATAGTAGAAATAAAGATTCGGATGTAATTGATTTTTCAAAAGAGTCAAAATCTTTTAATGATTTTTCTTATATTATCTCTAATATGGACGGTATTATTACTTCTGAAACATCAACTTTTCATATTGCGGATGCATTTTTAATCCCAAGTGTTGTAATATTTACAAACCCTGATTATGAAAGAAAAATAAAATATTATAACTATGTAAAAGCAGTGGAAATAGTAGATGAATCTAAGAGTTTTTCTCAGTTTATTTTTAAGAATAATAGCCTTACTTTTTATAGATTTGATTCATGGCAAAAACTTAAAGTTTCACGGATTATAAAACTATTAGAAACTTTTTGATATAATCGCTACTTTTAAAGAAAAAATTAAGGATTGATAAATGAATTTTGTATCTATTATTATGGGTAGTAAATCTGACTACGAGATTATGAAACACTGTGCTGACACTTTTGAAAAGTTCAACGTTAAGTATGAAATTGTTATTTCATCAGCTCATAGGTCTCCTGATAGAACTAAAACTTATATTAAAGAATCAGAAGAAAAGGGTGCTGTAGCATTTATTGCTGCTGCTGGTATGGCTGCTCACTTAGCTGGTGCATTGGCAGCAGGAACTACTAAACCTGTAATTGGTGTACCTATGAAAGGTGGAGCAATGGATGGTATGGATGCTATGCTTTCAACTGTTCAAATGCCTGCTGGTATGCCTGTTGGAACTGTTGCACTTGGAAGATCTGGTGCAGTTAATGCCGCATATTTTGCAATGCAAATTCTTGCAATTTCTGATAATGAATTAGCTATTAAATTAAAAGAAGACAGAATCGTTCAAGCTAAAAAAGTTGAAAGTGATTCAAAAGAAATCGAAGTAATTTTATAATAAGACTTAGCACTAGAAATAGTGCTTATCTTATTTCTTTATGAAAACCAGATACAACTGTATCAAAACAATGTATTAAATTTTATCAAATATAGATTCAAGTTTTTCCTATTTTTGTATAGGTAATACTTGAATTTATATATTGATTGAGAAGAAATTAAAAACTAGGAATTAAATAGATGGTTACATTTTCACAAATTCTATTAAAACTACAAGAATTTTGGGCAAAACAAGGATGTAATATTGTACAACCTTATGATATTCCAGCTGGTGCTGGGACATTTCACCCTGCAACACTTCTTAGAAGTTTAGATTCAACTCCATGGTCAACTGCTTATGTTGCACCAAGTAGAAGACCAACTGATGGAAGATATGGTGAGAACCCTAATAGATTAGGTGCTTATTACCAATTTCAAACTTTAATTAAACCAAGTCCTGACAATATTCAAGATTTATATTTACAATCTTTAGAGTATTTAGGATTAGATTTATCTAAACATGATATTAGATTTGTTGAAGACAACTGGGAATCACCAACTCTTGGAGCTTGGGGACTTGGTTGGGAAGTTTGGTTAGATGGTATGGAAGTTACTCAATTTACATACTTCCAACAAGTTGGAGGTCTTCCTTGTGATCCCGTTGCAGTTGAAATTACTTATGGTACTGAAAGACTTGCAATGTATTTACAAGGTGTTGACTCTGTATTTGATATTGTATGGAATGAAAATGACTTTGGAACAACTACTTATGCAGATGTTCATAAAGAAGGTGAATTTGAGTTTTCTAAATATAGTTTTGAAGTAGCTGATACTGAAATGTTATTTAGACATTTTGATGATGCCTTTAATGAGTGTAAATCTTGTTTAGATGCAGGTTTACCTTTACCAGCTTATGACCAGTGTATGATTGCTTCTCATGCTTTTAATACTTTAGATGCAAGAAAAGCTATTTCTGTAACTGAGAGACAAAATTACATTCTTAAAGTTAGAGAGTTATCTCAAGGTTGTGCAGTTTTATATAAAAAACAAGAACCTCAAAGATTAGAAAGAGTTAATACTAAGTCTTCTCTAGAAGCTTTAGAAAAACTAAAACTAAATAATCCTGAATTATTTGAATAGGAATTATTTTGAAAGTTAAAGATATATATGACATTTTAGATATTCTATCTCCTTTTTCACTACAAGAAAAATGGGATAATGCTGGACTTCTAGTAGGTTCAATGGATGACGAAATAAAAAGTGTATATATTAGTATTGATTTAGATGAGAGATTAGTTGATGAAATGAAAGAAAATTCATTAGTTATAACACATCATCCATTAATTTTTTCAGGACTAAAAAGAGTTAATTATGACTCTTATAGTACAAAACTATTAAAAAAATTAATTAAAAAAGATATATCTTTAATTTCAATGCATACAAATATTGACAAAACACATTTAAATAAATATGTTGCTCAAGATATATTAGGTTTAGAAGTTTTAAATAGTGAAGAGTTTATCTCTTATGCTAATGTCAATATGAATTTTGATGATTTAGTAAAAGATATTTCAAAAAAATTAAATTTAAAAACAACAAAAGCAGTTAGATGTAAAGAACACATTAAAAATGTTGCAATTGTTACAGGGGCAGGAATGTCATTATTAAATGAAGTTCAAGCTGATTGTTTCTTAACAGGTGATATAAAATATCATGATGCTATGGAAGCAAAAGCTAGAGGAATTTCATTAATTGATATAAGACATTATGAGAGTGAAAGATATTTCAGTACCTTAATTGAGGGACTTCTTTCAGAACATTTGAAAAAAAATGAATTAAAAGCTATAATAACAGCTTCACAAAATCCATTTGAGTTTTTTATAGAAGGAGAAACTATTGAATAAGTATTTACAGGATCTAATCAAATTATCTAAATTTGACACGTCAATTAGTATGTTTGAACCAAAGATTGAAAATGAAAAAGCTAAACTTGCTACATTTATTGAAACAGCAGAAGCTATTAAAACTTCAATCAACAACATCTATTTAGAAGTTGATGAAATCAAGTCTAAAAGAACAAAAAACAATATTCACTTAGCTGAGTTAAAATCTAAATTAGAAGATATTGCTAAAAAGAATAAAGACATTCAAACAGAAAAAGAATTAAAAGCTTTACAATTAGAAGAAGAAATTGCTAAAGAACAAATTGCTTTTGCTAATGAAGAAATTAATAGATTAGATACTCTTGCAAGTTCAAAAGAAGAAGAATTAAAAGAGTTACAAGTTAATTTAACTGAAGAAGAAGAATCAATTAAAGAAATTCAAGTTGCTGTTGATACTACAATTGAAGAAATCAATAAAGAAAGAAACGTTGTATATCAAGAAAGAAGTGAATTATTAGAAAAATTTGATAATAAAATTTTAACTTTCTATGAAAAAATTAAAAGATGGGCTAAAGATTCAGCTGTTGTTCCTGTAAAAAAACAAGCTTGTTATGGTTGTTACATGAAAATTAATGACAAAACTTATGCTGAAGTAATTAAATCTGAAGAGATTATAAACTGTCCACATTGTGGAAGAATTCTTTACAAAGAAGATGAAACTGAAGAGGCTTAATTTTGAGCCTTTTTAGTATATTTTATTACATACTCGCATTTGTAGTATATGTACTAGCTATTCCATATCTAATATTTAAATCAAGAAGTTCAAAATATAAAGTTGCAATCCCTTCAAAATTTTTTTTAAAGAATAATCCAAAATTTGAAAAATCAGGTGTATGGTTTCATTCATGTTCAATGGGAGAAACTAAAGCTATAAAACCATTAATAGAAGAGTATATTAATGAGGCTAATGTATCTGTTATTACTAATACAGGATTTGAAGAGGCAAATAAGATAACGAAAAATAGCCGTTATTTACCTTTTGAAATATTTTTACCTTTTTGGATAAATAAACAAAAAGTACTAGTTGTTATGGAAGCTGAACTTTGGTATATGCTTTTTTTATGTGCTAAATCAAAAGGAACTAAGACTTTTTTGATTAATGCTAGGATTTCTGATAAATCTTATGCATCATATAAAAGATTTTCATTTTTTTATAAAAAAATATTCAAGCATATAGATAAAGTATTTGCACAAAGTGAATTAGACAAAGAAAGATTAGAAGAGTTAGGTGCAGCTAACGTTGAAGTTATTGGTAATATTAAATTAGCACAACTTCCTAAAGTAAAAAATAATTTTGTAAAACCTGATGCATGTGTTATTACAGCAGGTAGCACGCATGAGAAAGAAGAAGAATTAATTTTAGATGCTTATAAAAAAGAGCATGGAAAATTAATTATTGTTCCAAGACACCCTGAAAGATTTGATAAAGTTGACTCTTTAATAAAAGAATTTATTAAAGATAAAAATATAAGTTATCAAAGATATTCAAAAAAAGAAGATTTTGAATCTGATATAATACTTGTTGATAAAATGGGTATTTTAAATGATATTTTTTCAATATCTGATGTTGTGATTCTTGGAGGAGCATTCGAAAAAATTGGTGGGCATAATCCTATTGAGCCTGCATATTTTGGATGTAAAATTATAAGTGGTAAAAATATTTTTAATCAGAAACCACTTTTTGAATGCGTAAGTAATTATTATTTAATTGATAATGAAAACTTAGGTGATTACCTAGATAAAATAGATAATTTAGAAAAACCAGTTTTAACAAAAGCTGGTTCATTAGAACCTATAATAAAGGAAATAAATGGCTGGATATGATAAAGCATATAAAGTATTAGCAAAACAAGAAAATATTTCAAACTCGAAAGCAAAAGATTTAATTGACAAAGGTTTAGTTAAATCTGGTGGGAAAAAAGTTCTTATTGCAAGAGGTGAAATTAGCACTAATGCTCAATTTACAGTAAAAGAAGTTGCACCAATTAAGATGATCTTCCAAGATGATGATATTTTAGTTGTTGATAAACCTGCGTTTTTAACAGCAGATGAAGTAGCAAGAAAATTCCCAAATGCAATCTTATTAAACAGACTTGATAAAGAAACATCTGGTGTTATGATGTTTGCTAAAAATGAAGAGTTTAGAGTAAAAGCTATTAAAGAATTTGCAGCGAATAGAGTATATAAAGAATATGTTGCAATCGTTGATGGAAAAGTAATTGACGAAATTGAAATTGATAAACCAATCTTAACTACTAAAGATAGAGGTCAAGCAAAATCAAAAGTAGATACAAAAAAAGGTAAACCTGCAAAATCAACTGTATATCCAATGTTAGTTGAAGGTAGATTTTCAAAAGTTAAAGTTGTAATTGAATCTGGAAGAACTCATCAAATTAGAGTTCATTTAAATTCAGTTGGTTACCCTATTATTGGTGATGCAATTTATGGTAAACCAGCAGCAAATATTAATAGAGTTTTACTACATTCAAAAATCACTAGAATTTTTGATTACGAGTTTGAATCTAAAGAACCAAGAGAATTTAGAGTATACGAATTTAATTAAAAATTAAGTTTATAAAAAACTACTATATAATAACAATTCCCAAAATACGGGGATTGTTATACTACAAAAAATACTAACAAAATTAATTTTAACTTAATATACCCACTGTTTAACCTTACTTGAAGCAAATGAAAAGTATAATCCACAAAATTTAAAATCTTGGAGTACAGTTTTGTTCGATTCAATAACCGGTTCAATACGAAGTGCAGTAAATAAAATAAGACATAAAGACGATGTAGCCTCTTTAAAAAAAGCAATTACAGAGTTAAAAAAATCTTTACTAAAAGCTGACGTTCATCATAAAACAACTAAAGAATTAGTTAGTGCTGTTGAAATAGAAACTAAAAACAATGGAATAGGGCAAGATTCATTTTTAAATGCATTAAAAGATGAATTAACTAAATTACTTACTACGGAAGGTAATCAAGGCTTTGTATTCTCAAATACGCCTCCTACAACGATTTTAATGACTGGTTTACAAGGTTCTGGTAAAACTACAACTACAGGTAAACTTGCAAACTATTTAAAACAAAGAAAGAAAAAAGTATTAGTTGCAGCTGCGGATTTACAAAGACTTGCAGCGGTTGAACAATTAAAACAAATTGCAGCTCAAATCGAAGTTGATGTTTATTTTGATGATAATGAAACTAATCCTATTAAAATTGCTAAAGCAGCTCAAGAAAAAGCTAAATCAGAGCACTATGATGTATTACTAATAGATACAGCTGGTCGATTAGCAATTGATGAAGAATTAATGACTCAATTAGAAGATGTGAGAAATTCAGTTAAGCCTGATGAAATTTTCTATGTTGCTGATTCATTAACAGGTCATGATGCTACTAAAACTGCAACTTCATTCAAAGAAAAAATAGGTATTGATGGTGTAATTCTTTCTAAATACGATGGTGATACTAAAGGTGGAGTTGCTCTATCTATTGCTAATCAAGTTGGAGTTCCATTAAGATTTATTGGTACTGGTGAAAAAATGCCAGATCTTGAAGTATT
>AYRE01000018.1_pt1 | contig 28978 bp, 27 predicted proteins | sample 183791 | NCBI WGS metagenome assembly AYRE01 (sample SAMN02391470, study PRJNA226580) | bioreactor metagenome | isolation source: day 6 sample from continuous culture bioreactor with low C:N ratio... | place: Germany: Bremen | reverse complement strand
CCCGGCCTATCATGCCACCCTCTCACGGTGGCGACTCGGGTTCAAATCCCGAAGGGAGGGCTTTTTATTATTCTAAATTTAAATATTATATTTGTAGTTTTATTATTTATTTTAAATTTGATTGTGATTTTAAATTTTATTTTTAGAAAAGTGTATATTGTATTTATGTAATATGTTATTATTTTATGAATTTTATTTATTTTATTTATAATATTGGAGTTTTATTTATATTTTTTATTTTTTATTTATATTTTTATTAGTAATATTTGATTTTTTAATTATTGAATTTTAATTTAGTTTATTTTTGAAACTTAAGTTTTATTATTTAATTATTGTTATGATTTTTTATATTTTATTTATGATTTATATGTTTATGGCGGGAAGTCTAGTAAATATTGAAAAAGAATTCGATAGAATGAAAAAGCATATGTCTCATGTTTTTAACGAATTGAGTTTTGATGATAATTTCGATTTATCTTTTAAACAACCAAAAGCTGATGTTTATGAGACAGATTCACAAGTTGTTTGTGATTTTGATATTCCTGGAGTTTCAAAGGAAGATATTAAATTATCAATAAAAAATGGATTTGTGACTTTAAAGGCTGAGAAAAATTATAGTGTTGAGGATGATGATAAAAATAAAAAACATCACAGAGTTGAAAGAAGGTATACTGGATATTTTAGAAAGTTTTCTTTGCCTCATACAGTAGATGAAAATTCAGTTAAAGCAAAGTTTGAAAATGGGACTTTAAATGTTAAAATTGATAAAACTGAAAAGGAATTAGAGTCTGATAAATTAGTTAAAATTGAGTAATTCAATCATTTTAGATTATATTTATTTTTTAATTTTTTTTAAATATTTGATTTTTATTTATTTTAAAAATAATAGTTTATTTTTATTTAATTTTTGAAACTAAATTGTTATTATTGAGTATGACACTTAATTTTTTTATTTATGAATTGATTATTTATATTTAATGTTAGAATATTTTTGATTTTTAATTATTTTTTAATTATTTTTTAATAATATTTTTAAACATAATATGTGTGATTTTAAGATGATGAGGAAGTTATTTTTTATTTTATTTGTAGTTTTATCGATTGGATTTGTTTATTCAGAGGATTTATCCATTAAATTAAAGACTGATAAAGTTGAATATGTGGAAGGTGAGGAAATTAAGTTAACTCTTGAAGTTAGTAATTTAAATAATTTTGATGTTTTTGGAGAGTTATCTGGAAAATCAAATATCGGGAATACTGGTTTTGATATTTCTTGTTTGGAGTTTAATTTTGTTAATGAGCAAACTACAAGTTTACAAGTTTTATCTGCGCAAGCACAAATGTCAACTTCAAATACTAAAACAATTACTTCGTTTTCTTCTTGTGGAGGTTCACAATCTCAGTCAACTCAAACTATTGTTGATTCTAGTGTAGTTAGTTCGGGTGCTAGTGAGGAAGTTGTAACTTTGAATCCTTTTAGTTTAAAGTATAATTTTAATGGTTCAGAATTTAACATTAAAAGTAATAGTTTAGATATTAAAATTAGAAAAAAAACTGATGAGGAGAAAAAGGGAGAACAAGAACAACGAGAACAGCAAGAACAACAAGAAAAGCAAGAGAAACAAGAGCAAGAACAAAATCAGCAAAATCAAAACCAACAACAAAATAACCAACAAAATACTAAAAGTAGTGGTCAACAACAAGCTCAAAATAAAAATAATCAAAATCAGGAGCAATCTGAAAATCAACAAATTGATGGTGAACAGTCTGAAAATGATATGCCTGAATTACCTAAGGGTGAGGAATTAAGTCCTCAAAAACAACAAGCTTTGAAAAATAATCAACAAAATCAACAAAGTTTATCTCAGTTAAAAAATGAAATTTCTAAAATTTCAGTTAATGAGTCTAAGTTATCTAGAAAAAATTTAAGTTTTGATAATTTAAGCTTAAACCAAAGTTTAGATGAGTTATCTGAAAATAAATTAAAGGATTTAGAGGAAGAAAAAAAAAGTTATTTGTGGAGTATTTTTGGTTTAGTAATTTTCTTTTTAGTATTATATTTAATTTATTTAAAGTATTTTAAAAAAGAAGATTTAATTGTTGAAAATTCAAAAGTTGATGATATTGATGTTCCTTATTATTTGGAATTATTGGATTTAGTTTTGGTTCAAAAAGATTATAAAAATCAAGTTAAAGTTTTAGCTCAAAGTGTTCGTGAGTTTTTATTTGTTAGTAAAAATTTAAAGTTTGTTCCGACAAATAATGTTGGTTTAAAAATTACACAAAATGAAATGTTTTTAGATATTTTAAAAAGAGCAGAACGTATTGAATTTGCAAAGGCGTCTGACGAGTTAGATATTAAAGATTTAATAAAAAAATTAAAAAAAAAGTATACAAATAAAAATATTAAAGTTATTGGAGAAAAAAATAAAAATGAGTAAGTTAAATAAAGAATTATTAGGTAAGATTAAAGAAAAGTCAGAAGTTGTTAATTTGTTAAAGAACGAATTAGGAAAAGTTATTGTTGGGCAAAAGGATGTAATTGAGAAGACAATTATTTCTATGCTTTCAAATGGAAATTTATTATTGGAGGGTGCACCAGGTTTAGCTAAAACTTTATTAGTTAATACTTTAGCTAACGCTTCAAGTTGTGATTTTTCAAGAATTCAATTCACTCCAGATTTATTACCTTCCGATATTATTGGAACTAAAATTTTTAATCAAAAAGATAGTAGTTTTGAAACTAAGTTTGGTCCAATTTTTGCAAATTTTGTGCTTGCAGATGAAATTAATCGGGCGCCACCAAAAACACAATCTGCTTTATTGGAAGCTATGGCTGAAAAGCAAGTTACAATTTTAGGTGAGACTTTTTCACTTGATAAACCATTTTTAGTTTTTGCAACTCAAAATCCAATTGAACAGGAGGGAACTTATCCGTTGCCGGAGGCTCAAATTGATAGATTTATGTTTAAATTATTAGTTGAGTATCCATCAAAGGAGGAGGAGTTAGAAATTTTAGATAGGATGACTACTAATAATTTTCCAAGTGCTAGTTCGGTTATTTCTGGAGAGGAAATTATTGATTTACAAAAGTTAGTTCGTGAGATTTATGTTGATGATTTAGTTAAGGAGTATATTGTATCTATTGTTGATGCTACTCGGAATCCTGATAGTTATGAAGTTGAGTTTGGTAAGTTTATTGAGTGGGGGGCTAGTCCGAGAGCAAATATTTTTTTAACTATTGGATCTAAGGCTTGCGCTTTATTAGATGGGAGAGATTATGTGAATTCTGATGATGTGAAAAAAATTGTGTATGATATTTTAAGACATAGAATTATTTTAAGTTATGAGGCTGATATTGAAAATGTTTCAACGCATGATGTGATTGATGAAATTTTAGAAAAAGTTAAATGTCCATAAAAATGAACTCATTAATTAATTATGGAGAAAAAGATTATAAAAATTTTAGATTTTTGTTTAAAAATTCTAAAAATTTATTTTCTGGAAAGTATTCTTCAAAACTTAAGGGACAAGGTGTTGAGTTTTGTGATTTGAAATTGTATGATTTTTCTGATGATGTGAGAAAGATTGATTGGAATGTGACAGCTAGAATGAATGTTCCTTATGTTAGGGAGTTTTTAGAGGAAAAAGATGCAACTCATTATTTTTTAGTTGATGTTTCAGGAAGTATTTTTAATAAAATTTCTGAAATTAAAAAGTTAGTTTCAACTTTATTATTTGCATGTAATGGGTTTTCTGATAATTTTTCGGTTATTTTTTCTCGCAGAGATTATTTAAAAGTTGTTCCATTATCAAAAGGGAAGAAACATTTAATTAGGTGTATTTATGAATTGTCTGAGTTAAGAGGGGAAGGATTTTCTGATTTGGATATTGGATTAAAGTATTTATTATCTAATGTTAAAAAGAATTCGATTATTTCAATTTTTTCAGATGAGTTGGATTTTGAGGATTCAACTTTAAGTTATATTAGTGCTTTAAAGAAGAGAAATAAGGTAGCTTATTTTGAGTTTTTTAATTCAAGTGAGTTAGAGTTTGATTTAGGTTTAGATGTGTTTTGTGATAGTGAGTCGGGGGAGGAAGTTATGTATGATTTAGATGATGATGAAGTTTATGAAATTATTTTAAATTTTAATAATAAGTTAAAAAATTGTGAAAAAGTGATTAGAAAAACTGGGGCGAAGTATTTTAGTTTTGATTGTAAAAATAGTGTTGTGGAAGCTATGAGAAGTGAGAGGTTTGAGATTTAAAATGACACAATATTTAAGGTTTACAGATCCATGGATTGTAGGAGTTGGAGTTGTTTTTATTATCACTTTTTTATTTGTTTATTATTTTTATTTAAAAAAGAAGAAACATTTAGCAAAGAAACTTTCTTCAAATTCTATGATTGGTTCAGTTATTAGAAAGAAATCTAAAAAGGAATTGTGGATGAATTTATTTTTAGTTTTTTCAATTTTTATGTTGTTTGTTGCTTTATCGGACCCTCATATTAGAATGACTGATGAGAAGGAGGGTATTTCTGTAGTTTTAGTTATTGATAGTTCTGGGTCTATGGTTGCTAGTGATTTTACTCCTAATAGAATGGAGGCTGCAAAAATTTCGGCTGCAAATTTTGTGGATCAGATGAATTTAAAGGATACTATTGGAGTTGTTTCTTTTTCTGATTCTACTAGAATTGTTAGTTTTTTAAGACAGGATCAAGATAAAATTATTAATTCAATTGCTACAATTACAGCTTCAGGGAGAACTGCGATTGGAGATGGTTTAGCTATGGGTGTTGATATGGTAGCTTCAATTCCAAATAAGAAAAGATTAGTTATTTTATTGTCTGATGGAGAGCAAACTGCTGGACAAATTTCTATTGATGATGGTATTAAGTATGCTCAGAGTGAGGATGTAATTGTATATACTGTCGGAGTTGGGTCTGTTGATGAATTTGTTATGGGGCATGATTGGTTTGGTCGTCCACAGATTGCTAAACTTGATGAAGCTAGTTTAAAGAAAATTGCTAGTGAGACTGGAGGGGCTTATTTTAGAGCAAAGGATAATGTTGCACTTGAGAGTATTTATGAAAATTTACCTGATCAAATTAAAAAGGAGAAAGAGTTAGTTTCAGTGAAAGAGGAAACTATAGTTTTAGTTATTTTAATGTTAATTGGGATTTTAGTTTTGAAGTATTACAAGCGTGTTAAGATTTGGTAAAAATTCCAAAGGAATTTTTATATATTCTATTATTTTAACGTATAAATAATATTATAATTGATATTATTGTTAATATTATTATTAAGTAAATCATTTGTGATTTTTTAATTTTAAATTCTTCTTTAATTTTTTTATAATATACAAATGTCGATTTTATTATTAAAAATAACATAAATAAATAACTTGGGATGCCGATTATTAGTGTGTATAAATATATTTTTTCAGAAAACTTTTTAGAGTGAAATTCTTGTTCAGCTAAAAATTTTTCATCAATTGGGACACCTCCAACTGCTCCGTTGTGAGTTGAATATTTAGCAATTCCTACATCTGAGTATAGAGAGAGATTGTATGAATTTTGATAATTATTATTCTCTATGGCAATAGGTAAAATTAATATGGATAATAAAACACCAAAAATCATTATTGGTATGGATAAATAAAAATTATATTTTAAAAATTTTTTATAATTAATTTTCTTTTTTTTTATTTTTAAAAATTTATATGATAAGTAATAAGTTAGTAATGTCGATATTGTTATTAATATTGCTGTAATAATTTCTAATTTTAAATTAAAAAATATTGGGTGGACTGTTAGATAAACTGTATATATTCCTATTGAAATTAAAATTGTTGAGATTAAAAAATAGAATATTAAATATTGTTTTATTGAGAATTTTTCAGCTAATGTTATTTTAGTTTTTGAATTTAATATAACTTTTGTTGATTCTTTTATTAAATTTATATATTTCATATATTTGGATTATTTTGTTTTTATTTAATATTATTGATAAACTTTATAATGTTTATAATTCAATTTTTTTTATGATTAAATTATCTTATCTTTTTATTATTTTTTTAGTGTTTTTTTCAGGTTGTTTTAGTAATATTGATAAAGCAATTATTATTTTAGAAAAAAATAAATCTATTGAACCTTCAAAGTTAGAATTTGAAGTTAAAAATATTTCAAATGTTTTAAAAGTTCCAGTTGAAAATTTGACTGAGGAGAATTCGAGTAGAACTTTAAATGTTTTTGATAAGTGGCAATGGCAATTATCTGGTGAATTAAATTTTGAATATGTAGATGAAGTTTCTGTTTATGATATTGATTTATTTGATTCTAAAATTTCAGATATTGAGTTTTTACATTCAAATAATATTTTTGTTATTTGTTATTTTTCTGGTGGGACGAGTGAAGATTGGCGTTCTGATTTTTCTTTTTTTGATAAAAGTGTTTTAGGAAATAAACTTGATGGTTGGAGTGGTGAGAGATGGCTTGATATTTCTGAATCTGATAAGTTTGGTGGAGTAATGGAAAAAAGATTTGATTTAGCAGTTAAAAAAGGTTGTGATGGTGTTGAAGTTGATAATGTTGATGGGTATTTTAATGAGAATGGTTTTGATTTAAATTATGATAATCAATTAAAATATAATATTTGGTTAAGTGAGCAAGCTAAATCTCGAGATTTATTAATTGGGTTAAAAAATGATTTAGAACAAGTTAATGATTTAGTAAATTATTTTGATTTTGCAGTAAATGAACAATGTTTTGAGTATAATGAATGTGATTTACTTAAACCTTTTGTTGATGCAGGAAAACCTGTTTTTGGTGTTGAGTATGAATTATCTAAAGATGAGTTTTGTGAAAAGGCTAATAAATTACAATTTAGTTTTTTATTTATGACATACAATTTATCTGGTGAGAGGGATAGTTGTAATTAATTTAAAATATTTTTAAAATGAGAAGAGATACTTTAACTGGATATTTATTTGTGCTTGTGGGAGATAGTGATGATTTATTTAGAGATGAAATTTCATCAGTTGGAGTTAATAATTTAATTTTTGAAACTGATTGTGTTCCAACACAAAAATTAGTTGATGAGAATAAATATAAATTTGTAACTAGTAATTTATTTAAGGAAAAATTGTTTACTGAGGAGTATTTATTTAATTGGAGTAATGATTTTGGTAATTTTGGAATTTTAAAAAATACTGTTTATAATGCTTTAAGAAAAGGTGAACATTTAGTTTGTAGTATTTGTTTTGATAATATTTTAGGATTTATTAATAATAGGAAAGTTCCAAAGAAAAATTATATTTTAATTAATGTGTCAAAGGATAAAATAATTCCAAAGGGTTTTGATGAGTATAGTTTTGATTTTATAACTAGTGATATTAGTGAAGTTTGTGCTATAATTAAAAGACATATTTAATTTTGAATAAGTTTAAGATTTTCTTTAAATTCTTTTATGTAGTGATTTATAAATTTTTTATCTTCAAAAAATTCAAACCCTGGAAATCCTATGTAGTCTGCTGATTTATATTTTGTTAAAGTATAAAAACATAAATCGAAATATGGATTTGTATTTTCTGTTATTTTTTGTAATTTTTGAAATTGGGGTTGATTTGTTTTATTGTAGTGGTTTTGATATATTTGTCTTGTTTGGTTTAAATCTAATCTTAGGTGAATTGGGATTATTTTATTTGTTTTAAGTGCTAGACTATATTGTAGGTCTGATAAAAATCCTACAACATTTTTAAGTTCATTTGGTTTGTTGATTAAATCTTCTAGTTTATTTCCTGAAAATGTGTAGATTCCATTTGTTTTAGTGGAATTTAATTCTAGTTTAGAATTAATTTGTTTTTGCTTTACTAATTTTTGAATGTGTGTATAGTTATCGTTTATCATAGTATATTATGTATTTAGATATAATTATATTTAAGTTATAGAAATTATATAATATAATCACTTGTAATGTCATAATTATTTTATAAACTGAAATTGATTTTTTTAATTATATTGGAAAAAATATTTTTAAAATATATTATTTATATTTGAATTTATTTTTAGTTTAGTTAAAAATGTTTAGAAAAATAGTAAAACAAGGGAATAGTGCTTATACTTTAACACTTCCAGCAAATTGGGTGAAATCTAATAATTTGGATTTTGGAGATTATGTTGAGTTAATTGAGAGTAATCAGAATATTTTAATTTCAACTTCAAAGTCAGGTCAGGTTGAGTCAGTTGAATTGGATTTAAGGGGAGTTGTAAGACCTGAAATGTTTCAAATTTTAATTTGCACATATATTAAGGGTTTTGATAAAATTAGTGTTAAACATGATGATTTAAGAACTATTTTAGATGTAAATAATGAGTTTACTGGAATGGTTTTAGAGGAGAGTTCAAATGATAATGCTATTTTTTCTTCAATTGTTTTAAAGGATAATTTAGAAGTTGACACTTTGATTAGAAAGACTGGATTTTTTTTAAAGGATTTATCAAATAAGTTAGTTTTAGTATCTGCGGGTAAATTTAATCCTATTGAATTTGAGAGATTGGAGAAAGTTATGGATAAAAATATTTTATATATTTTAAGATATTTAAATAAGTATGAAAATGTTTCAAATTCTTATACAAAGTTTTTGTATGCTTATGTTTTTGATATGATTGGAGATTTGATGTCTGAGATTTGTTCACATATTGGAAATGATGTTAAACTTGCAAAATTAGTTTCTAAGAATGTTAATTTATATGTGGATTATATCTTTAAAGAAGATACAGGAAATTTAGTTATGGATTTAAGAAAGTTTAGAAATTCAATTGAGAAGAAAACATTTACTGATGGTTTAGTTTATTCTTTAGCTGAGGTTATGTATAATTTTATTGGTGTATTAATTCATGCCAGAAAGTAATTTTTAATTATTTTTTATTTATTTATTTCTATTATTTCTATAACTTATTTATATTTTTAATTTATATTATTTATTGTAATATAAATAAGATACAATGTATCTTAATGTATTAGTTTATTTTATATTTTAGTTGGTTTATTGAGAGATAGTGATTTTTAGTTTCTTATTTTAATTAAAATACAATGTATTTTTATTTATTATATAATTTATATAACATCATATTTTTTTAGGAAAGTAACAAATTTAAAATAATCTATTTTTGATTGTGTTGTTAATTAAAAATATTGTAAATATTTATAATATTTTAATTTATTTTATTTTTATAATGAAAAAAGTTAGTAAAGCTAAACCTTCAGAGAAGGTTGAAAAAAAGAAAAAGTTTCAAATTTTTATTTGGAATTCTCAGATTCATAATACATTTTTAGGATTATTGGTAATTTGTGTTTTATTATTGTTTAGTGCTTTAATCTTACAAGGGATGTATGTTGATGTTTTAGAATATAAATTAAAGAATGAAAATCCTAGGAGTGAAGCTTTAAATTATGAAAGAGATGTAATGCTAGGGGAAGTTTATTTAGAAAAAACAGGTTTAGAGTCATTAAATATTGCTGAGATGTTAATTTATTATCAAAAACATAATTATGAAAATATTTATTATAATACTGGATATATTGAAGCTACAATGGATCAATGTGGTGATGATGGATGTAAGAGAGTAACTTACAAGTTTAATCAAAATAAAGGATTATATATTGATGTAATTCAAAAAAGATTAGAATAAGTTTTATTAGTTTATTAAATAAATATTTTTTATATTTATTTAATGTTTTTTTTATTTTTTAATTAAATTATATTTTATTTTAGGTTATATTTTATTTTTAATTTAAATCTCTTCTCTTAATCTACTTAACCAGATTGTATTTACAATTCCAATTAAAAAGAAACTTGTAAGGATTAATTTTTCAGCTCCAAAGGATATGATAATTAATAATGCGAAAATACCAAATAGTATTTTTGCTCCGTGTAAATATACTTCTCTAAATATAATGTAGTCCATTGCTGAGTTCTTTTTAGCGTTTGAATAAAATATTGACTGAAAAGTTAGATTATATGTTGAATAAACTAATTTTGCCATCATTTCTACAATGTATATGAAAAATCCTGCAAAGAATACTGCTGTAATTCTTAGTATCCAAATTAATGAAATAGATTTGGCAGATTTAATCATTGTTGAGTTTTTATTGTTTTTATCTAAGTATTTTTTTAGATAAACAATTAAAAAAATACTCAAAATTGAAATGATTGTATATAGTAATCCTAAAATTATAAAGTTATTATTTACTAATGTAAATAAAATGATTGGCCAAAATGAAACATTTAGGAAACTTTCAATTCCTTCAGCAAAAAATGGTTTTTTAGTTTTTTCTAATCTTGAGTTATTATTTAATCTATTATAATCTTTATATTTAAAATTATAATTTTTAAGTTTAATATCTTCTGATAGTAATAAAGGGATAATACCTATTAAAATAATTATAAATGAAAATATTAATAATTGAAAAAATGTTAATAATTCTAAAAAAGTTCCACCAATTAATGGGGCAATTCCTCCAAATATTGTAATTAATATTTGAAGAGTTCCTAAGTCTGAACTTGTTTTTTTTTTATTTGCATTAGTTGAGATTTCAAGATGCATTGCTGGCCAAAAAATTGCCATATGAAGTCCATAACTAAATGATGATAAATATATCATAAATGAATTTAGTTCTATATAATTTAATGTTGCAATGTGAAATAGATAAATTGGAACACTTAGTAATATAATATATTTAAATCCAATTTTATTAATAATTTTAATAGAGTGAGGGATGAAAATTAAATATGTTAATGATATTCCAATAATAAAAATAATAATTTTTTCAAAACTAAATCCAAGTGAGTATAAGTATACTGGTGCAAAAATACCAACTAAAGATTTTACAAATGTTAAAAATGCCTGAAATAAATATAATTTAGTCATTTTATCATGTAGTAATTTATGTGTTAATTGATGCTGTTCGTTGTGTAACATAATTTAAATTTTCATTTTTTCATTTATAAGAATTATTCATTATAATTATTGGATACTTTTAGTTTCCATTCAATATTAAATTAAATTTAAGATAATATTTACTTATTTTTATATTATTTAATATATTTTATTTTACTTTAATGTGTTTTATTTTTTAATACATTTCGTGTTCAACTATTGTATTTAATCCAATTGATGAAATAATTCCAAATGCTAGTATCATTGTATAATTAGCAAAATTATTTTCGACAAATAATAATATTAAAATTAAAATTGAACAAAATATTATTTTTGCGCCATGCATAAAAATAGTTCTTGTTAAAAGGGCATCAAGATAATTTTTGGAATTAGTATTATTATAAAATATTGATGCTAATGTAACTGTTACAATATTTGCTATAAGTTTTGCAAAACTTTCAAATAAATATAAAAATATACTTCCAAATAATGTTAAAATTGTTCTTCCAAACCAACTAATTGCTAGTAATTTTGAAGTAACTGTTAAAACTTTTTTTTTTGAGTGATTGTCAATATATGATTTTAACATAACTAAAGTTATAATTGTTAATATGGATAATACTGTATATAAAATACCTAATTTTGCAAAATTTCCATTAATGAATATAAAAAAAATAATTGGCCAAATTATAGTTGAAAGTATTAATTCAATCCCTTCACTCATATGAGCTACTTTACATTTTTTATTTGAATTTTTTTTTAGAAGTTTAAAATAGTCACTATGTTTAAAATTAATTTTATGAATCTTTTTGTCTTTAGACATTAAAAGTGGTAAGTTAGAGATTACTAATAAAAAACTTGAAATTAAAAATAAATTCCAATAACTAAAATATTCTAAATATATTCCTCCAATTATTGGAGCTATTGCTGTAAATAAAGTTACAATTATTTGAAGAGTTCCAATTTCGTCCCCTCTAGTTTTTGCGTGTCCATTTGATATAATTTCAGCTTTAAATGATAACCAAAATAATGACATATAAATTCCTTGAGATAACCAAAGAATATGAAAATAAATTATTGATTCATTTATGAATTGTAGAGATGCTAGATGGATTATGTATGCGGGAGCTGAGAATAAAAGAGTATATTTTAATCCAAATTTATTTATACTTGCAATTACTGTTGGAGCAAAAATAATGTATGTTAATGAAATTCCAATTGCGTAAATTAAAATCATTATTAAATTAAAACCAATAGAGTATAAATATACTGGAATGAAAATACCAATTAGTGAAGTTACAAAGGCAATAAATGCTCTATAGAAATAAATCTTACTCATTGAACTATGCATTAATGAGTGAGTTAAATATTGCATATTTGTATTGTGTAACATAATATATTTCAAATATATCTTTTATTATATAAATTTGTTATAATCTTAATAATTACGAATTGATAGTTGCAATTTACAAATTTAATTTAAGTTATATTTTAAAATAAATAGTATTATTTTTATTAAATTTATATTTAAATAAATTTAATTTTTAATATACTTCATTTTCAGAAATTGAATTTAAACCAATTGATGAAATAACTCCTACAGCTAATAATAAAGTTAAGTTTGAAAAATTATTTTCAATAAATGAAAATATAATAATTAAAACTAGTGAGAATAATACTTTAGTTCCATGAAAGTATAAAACTCTTGTTAGGAGAGCTTCAATGAATGTTTTTGGGTTTGTATTATTATAAAATATGGATGTTAATGTCATAGTTAAAACATTTGCAAATATTTTAGTTAAACTTTCAGCTACATATAAAAAAATACTTCCAACTAAAATTACAATTGTTCTAGTTAGCCAACCAATAGATAATAATTTTGAGGTTATAGATAATACTTTTTTTTTGGAGTGTCTATCGATATATGTTTTTAGATAAATTAGAACTATAATTGTAAGAATTGATAATACAGTATACATTAATCCAAGTGATGCAAAATTATTATCTAAAAATAAAAATAAAATAATTGGCCAAATAAATACAGATAATGTGATATCAATTCCTTCACACATATGGGTTAGTTTTGTTTTTTTATTTGATCTTTTTTTAATTAATCTTAAGTAATCTTTATGTTTAAAATTAATTTTGTGAATTTTGTTATCTTTAGATAAAATTAATGGGATGTTTGATCCGATTAAAAATATTGTTGCTAAAATTAATAATTTTGTATATGTTAAATATTCTAAAAAAAATCCTCCAATTACTGGACCAATTGTTGTAAGAATTGTTGCGATAATTTGAAGAGTTCCAATTTCGTTTCCTCTCGTTTTTTTAGATCCGTTGTTAATTACTTCACAACGATATGTAAACCAGAATAATGCTGTGTATATTCCTTGAGAAATCCAAAGTGTGTGAAAAAATATTGGGTGCATTGTAATGTATTGTAGAGATAATAAATGTATAAAGTAAAATGGTGAACTTAATAGTAAAGTATATTTCATTCCTATTTTATTTATTATTGATACTACAAATGGCGCACAAAGTATATACATTAATGAAATTCCAAGTGAATAAAATAATATCATTACTAAACTAAATCCTTTTGAGTAAAGGTATACTGAGGCAAAAATTCCAACCAAACTTGTAACAAATGAAACTAGTGCTTGATAAAAATAAATTTTTGACATTTTTGAATGCAAGAGAGTATGAATTAAATCTTGCATATTACTTGAGTGTAACATAAATTAAATGGATTTTCTTTAGTTATATATAAATGTTATTTTTGATAAGTTATAAATTATAGTTGAATATAATTTTAACTTATGGTTTAAATTTTAAAGTAATATTTTATGTTATTATATTTATGCAACTTTAATATTTGAGTTTGATTGTAAATTTTGATTTAGGTTATTTTTTTGCGTGATGTAATTATGGGCTGATTGAAGGATTTTTGAATTTTGTTCTAAACTTATACATCCATCAGTAATTGAGATTCCATATTCTAAATTTTCCCCATTTCCAATTGATTGGTTTCCACTATTTATGTTTGATTCAATCATAAATCCTTTGATGTGTTGTTCAAGTAATGAATTATTTTTCATTAGTTTGAGTGTTTGGTCAAAGTTTTGAGGTTGAAGATTGTAATCTTTTTTTCCATCAATTAAACAGTTGTCGTGAGATAAGTCACAAATTAAATTTGTGTTTGGAATTGTTAGTTTTAACATTTGTTTAATTCCAGTTAGCATTTCAGGTTCAGTTAAGTTACTTCCATTTGCGTGTCCTCTTAATACCATACTTGTAAATTGGTTTCCGTGTGTTTGAGTTAGTTGATTGTTTCTGTATAGTTTGTGAGGGTTGTTAATTGAGTGAACTGTTTGAGCTCCACTTGTTAAACATCCATCCCTTCTATGTTTTGCACCAACTGGCATGTGTAATCCTGATAAGTATTTTCTATTTGTTTGGGATTCTGAATTTCTAGCACCCATTGCAACCCAACTTGCGTATTGAATAAAGTTATCTGCCATGTCAGGATTTTCGATTTCAAATCCAATTGCTAAATCTAAATCTGTTATATCTTCCATTAATTTTTGAGTTAGTTTAATTCCTTTTTCAACATCGTAACTTGAATCTAAGTTTGGGTCGTAAGCTAATCCTTCCCAACCTGTGACTGTCCTTGGTTTGTCGTAGTAAGTTCGCATTACAATTTTTAATGTGTCTTTATATTTTTCTTGTTCTAATTTTAAATTTTGAGCAATTTGCATTGCTTGATTTGTATCATGAATTGAACACGGTCCTGTGATTATAAGGAGTCTATTATCTTTTCCAGATAAAATATCTTGGATTTCTTTTCTATGATTTTGTATCATCATTTTTTGTTTTTTTGTTAAATTATATTTTTGCATTTTTGTGTTCAAAATTATTTATTTTAAATTTATTATTTTTTTAATTTAAAATATTTAATATCTAATAATAATAATTTTGTTTTTGACTTTAAGAAATTAGTTACTCAAATTTCACCTCAATTTGGATTTGATTCCACCAAATTTTGATTTATAATGAGTTTTAATTATTATTATAAAAAAAATAAAAGTTAAAATAATAAAAACTAGTAAATTGTTCCCATACATATTCAAATGATGTTTTGTTAAAATTTACTAGATTTTGCATCGTATTAAGTTTATGAGTTTAGAAGTTTATAAACTTTATGTTATAAGATATCTTTTTAAAGTTTAAATTTATTTTATTAATTATGGCAGATTTTAGTAAGGTGTTACATCATTTTCATATTAGGAAAAGAGTTCATAAAAATTTAGAGAAGTTTCCAAGTGATGAACCTAGAAAAAGATTTTTAGATAAAATTATTTATTTTGTTGGGATATCCGGTCCAATTATGACAATTCCTCAAGTATGGGAGATTTGGTCAAAGCAGGATGCTAGTGGAGTTAGTTTGATTTCATGGTCTTGGTATTTATTAACGGCTTTTGTTTGGCTTGCTTATGCGATTGAACATAAGGAAAAACCTTTAATTATAACATATAGTTTATGGATTTTAATTGAATTTTTCTTAGTTTTAGGAATTATTTTATATTAAAATTAATTAATTAATTTTTTATTTTAATTTTCTTAATTGTAATATTGAAATTAATGAACCTATACAAAATAAGGTAATTAATATTGTTATGAATATTTTTAATTCTTGTCTTTTCACATTTTCATGATTTATGACATTTGTATTAATTTGTTTATGGTCATTAATAAAAGTTTGAACATTATCTTCGATGTCTAATATTCCATAAATATCATTTATTTCTGTAATATATTTTATTTTATTTTGATCATTAGAGTTATTTGTTTTTAAGTCTTGGTCAAATTTTTTAAGAATTGTATTTTCTTTTTCAATTAGTTGTTTATTTATTTCTTCTATGTTTACTAGTTCAATATTACTATGTTCATGTTCTAAAAAGGAATAACCTCTACTTTCTAATTCTTTCATTGAATTATCTTTTAATTTTAAGTTATCACTTACTTTTTTTTCTTTTTCAATAGCTAGTTGATATCTTTTATAATTAATTTCGTCAGGATTAGAAATATATTCTATAAAATCAATATTTTTTTCATTTAATGTATTAATATATATTAGAGATAATTCATTGATATTATCAGTTAATTGAACAATATTATTTGAAATTTCAATTTCGTCTTCTTGCTTTAAGGTATACATTCCAAAAATGATTGCAGAAATGGAAAGAAATAAATTTATGTATATTAAAATATTTTTTTTCATACATATTATTTATAATTCAAATTATATAAATTTAAAGTTTAAATTTTAAACAATATTTAATTAAAAATCAATTATTTTAATTAAATATTTTTAGTTAAGAAATTATTTAACAAGTTTTAATTTGTTACATAATGATTTTAAATCATTTGTTAATGGGGCTACAAATTTATGTTCTTCTCCGTTGTATTCAAATTCTAAACTTTGGGCGTGTAAGAATTGTCTTTTTAAAGAATTTTCAAATACATTATTAATGTAATTATTTCCATACATTTTATCTCCGATGATTGGGTGTCCTAATGATTTCATGTGAACTCTAATTTGGTGAGTTAAGCCAGTTTCAATTTGAACTTCAACCATTGTTACTGTTTCATCTTTAAATTCGTATTCATCAATTACTTTGTAGTGTGAAATGGATTTTTTTCCACCAGTTTGTGAAATAAACATTTTTTCTTTCATTCCTTGTTCATTTCTATCCATATTTACTTCAATTGTTCCTTCAGCTTCTTCAAATTGACCATCACATAAACATAAATATTTTTTAGTAATTTTTCTTTCTGCAAATACTTTGTTTAATTCTCGAAGTGCAATTTGGTTTTTAGCACAAACTAATACTCCTGATGTATCTTTGTCTAGTCTGTGAACATGGAAGTAATTAAATTCTGACATATCTTTATTTTTATTTTTTAAATATTGAAGGTGTAATGATAGTGATGTATCGTTATCTTGAGCTCCTTGAACTACAACTCCTGCTTCTTTGTTTAGAATTAATAAATTTTCATCTTCAAAGATAGTTTTAATTCCTAAATCTCTTTCTTGTTGATTTTCATTTAAATTAATTGTTTGGTTATCTTTTCTTAGTTTAATGTCATCTAACCAACATTTTAATACATCTCCAGTGTGTAATTTGACTTCACCTTTAATTTTTTTACCATTAATTGTTAATCTTTTTTCTTTGATTAATTTGTGAACTTTTGTAAATGGAACATCTACCATTTTTTTAATATATCCTTTTGGAGAAACTCCTTCATATTCTTTTGTAACTTTGATTTCGAATGTCATTTTAGTTTTGGTTTTTACACTTTATGTGTTATATATACTTTATATAATAACTGATTGTTTAAAAAGGAAATGTTTTTAGAAAAATAGAGATTAAAAAATAGAATGATTATAAATCAAAATTTGATTCATCTTTTAGTTGTTTTTGAATGTATTTACTTAAATCTGAAACTAATTTATTTGTTGATTTTGTGTATTTGTCAATATCTTTTCCGCTCATTTGGATTTGATTTTTTTCAACTTTTTTGAAAAGTTCATAAATTTCTTTAATTTGAACACCATATTTTTCAAGTGGAGTATTTTTAAATTCAGATTGAAATATTTTTGGAATATCTTTTGGATTATTTGGAGTTTGTTTTTTTACCATTAATGTTGCGTGAGCAATATCTACAGTTGAGTAATATAAATCTAATAAACTATTTTGCATATGTTTGTGAGTTTCTTCTAAAAGGGTTTCAGATCTTGCTTTATAGTTATAAATTGCTTCTTTACTTGGTCTAATTCTTCCAATTTCTAGTAAATATTGTAATGGATTAATTAAATCTCTATCAAATAATGGAACTCCATCTCTTAAAATGTTTGTTAATACTGGGTCACCTTTTCTACTCATGTCCCATAAGTCTGATAAGTTTAAACTCATAATGTGAATTTTATTGTTAGCGTATTTTTCGTTTAGAGAATTTGTAATAATTCTATATGCTTCTTTTAATTCGTCTGTTACAAATACAGTTACATTATTTAATACAATTAATAAGTCAATGTCTGAGTCTTTGTTAAGTGTATCATTTGTGTTTGATCCAAATAAAACAATACTTCTAACTAATTCACCCATTTCTTTGATTAATTGAGATGAAAATTCTCTTGTGATTTTTAAGTTTTCAATGTGATAGTTTTCTTCTTTTGAATTTGTTTTTATTTTTTGTTTGAAGTCCATTTTTGATTTTATTTTAGATTATTATAATTATTGTTTTTGTTACGCTTTGATTTGATGATTAATTAAGTCTAGTTCTGCTCTTGATAATTCATCAATTATATCAAACATTTTTCTTGAAATATCTTTTAATTCTTTGATTTCATCATCTTTTTGGGATAATTTTTCTTTTAGTAAAAATAATTCAAGTTCTGAACTGTGGGTTTGTTGTTTTAGTTGTTTAATGTCACTTTTCATTTGAGTTGTAACACCATTATCTTTAGCAACAGTTTTATTTTGTTTAATATTTTCAACTAATGTTGAAATTTTTAAGTGTTCTCCGTGGGAATCGTTTACAATTTGTTTTAATTGTTTAATTTCTGATTTGATTTTTTCTAGTTCGTGGTTAGAAATTTCTTCTGGAGAGTGTTGAAGGTTTGATTTGATGTGGTTAATTTGAGTTTGAAGTTCATTTGACATAGCATCAATTTGTTGTGATAATTGCTTGTGGTGAGAAATAAATTCATTATAATTTTGAGAAATTTTGTCAGATAAAAATAACATGTCATTTTTAACTTTGGAAAATCCTTCTTTAATTTTTGGAAGTTCAGTTTTAAACATAGTTAAAATTTATTTTTTTGTTTTTTTAAATAAAATTAATAATCTTTGAGTTGTGACTGGAAAGTTTTTTAATATTTTAAATATAGTTATTATTTATGTTTATTAAGGGAATTAATTTTAATTATGATTTTTATAATAATTGTAAGAATAATGTAGATAATATTTCCGAATATGATATTGATATTTGTGAAAATAAATTTCCTTTTAATTTGAATGTTTTTAATTATTTTAAGTTAGGTGATGAGTTAAATTTTAATAAATCTGTTACTTTTTTTGTTGGAGAAAATGGTTGTGGGAAAACTACTTTTGTTGAGGCTCTTTGTTTTAAATTAGGTTTAAATAAATTTGGTGGGTCTAAATCTTTTAAGTTAGATGAGAGTGAAAAACCTATTTTGTCTGATTTTTTAATTTTAGATAGGCATAAAGTTAAGGAAACTGATGCATTTTTTTTTAGGGCAGAGAATTTTTTTAATTTGCAGGATGATCTTGATAAAAAATATTCGGATCCTTTTTCAGGTAGGCTTTATCCAGCTTATACTGGGAGTGATAAAACTTTTCGTGAGATGTCACATGGACAAGGTTTTAAAGCTTTTTTTGAAAATAGAATTGGTGATCAAGGAATTTATATTTTTGATGAGCCTGAATCTGCTTTAAGTGTTCAGAGTCAAATTGAGTTTTTATTTTTGTTAAAGGAACTTTCAAAATTAGGGAATCAAATTTTTATTATTACACATTCTCCAATTATTTTAAGTTTTCCAGATGCTGATATTTTTGATATTTCAGATAATTTTGAAAAAGTTAATTATAGTGATAGTTCACAATTTAATGATTATTTGAATTTTTTTAAACATGTTAAGATGTATCGTGATGAGTTGAGGAAGAATTAAAGTTTATAATAAAAAAATAATTAAAAATAAAAATAAGTTGTAAATTAAAAATTTACAAAATGTTGATTAATGTCCAATTAAATGCCATAATTTCAGATAAGAATAAAACTAATTTAAATCCAATATTTAAAGTTCTATAAATTGAATCTTCGTCAGTTAATGATAAATAAATTGCGTATAGGTTAACAATGAATGAAAATAAAATTAAACTTCCTCCCCATTTATAGTTATCAATTAATAACATAAACATTCCTAAAATAAAGGATACAAGTGCTGCTAGTAACATACTTGGACGAATAATAGCACCTTCAATGAAATTTTCTTTTGTAAAATCTTTTTCTGTTAGTCCAAATAAATATTTGTGTTCAACAGTTTTGGATTTTTTAATTTTTTTAATGTGTTTCATATTCATTTTTAATTAATTTTCTTTATAAATTTTTATTACTTTTAATTAATTAAATATTTAAGTTTCTGTATTGTTTGGGTGTTGGTAGTATATTGATTAGATAGTTTTTAAATACATTTATAAACTTTTTAAGTTGTAATTTTTTTATGAGCGATAATAAAGTTACTGATGAACCGTTATCATTTGAAAAGGAATTGAGTAGATTACCTTTGGAGATTAAATCTATTTTAGAAAAAAAGGAAAAAAAGTTTTCTAAATTTGTTGAAGTTTTAAAAGAAAAATCAAAAGGAAAAGATATGGGTGTTTTTTTAACTCCAAATGTTGAGTTAAAAAATAATGTTCCAACACCTGATTTTGATAAGTTAACTTTAAATTTTTTATATGATGATTTTGATAAACCATTGCCTGAGTTTAATCCTAGATTATATTTTGGAGATGATTTTGATTCTGTTTTAGTTGAGGAGAAAGTTAAAGATGAACAAACTGGACAGGAGATTACAAAATTTGTTTTAAAGGAGGATAAGAATATTTCTTTTTTACCTACAACTGTTCAATATTTGCGTGAGAATTGTTTTGATGGAATTTATGATGATATGAAAAGACTTGGGTCTTCAATTGTTTATTATGATACTCGTGGTTTTATTTCTGCTTTAAAGACTATTGATATTCATAGAAATATGTTGTTACAAAAGTTTGAGAAGTATGTAGTAGTTTATGCTGGGGCTGGGTCTTGGTTACGTGGTGAGAAGTCAAATGATTTTGATGTTTTTGTTGTGATTGATGATACTGATGTGAAGCGTATGCCTAGAATGCAAGTGAAAGATCAGTTAACTAAAATTATTTGGCAAATGTCTCGTGAGATTGCTCAGGTTACAGGAATTCAAATTCATATTCAAGTATATTTGTTAACTGATTTCTGGGATGCTTTAAAGGATGCTCATCCAGTTATGTTTACGTTTTTACGTGATGGAGTTCCATTTTATGATAGAGGAATTTATGGGGCTTGGAAGGAGTTATTGAAACTTGGTAAGATTAAACCTAGTTCTGAGGCGATTGATTTACATATGAATGCGGGAACGCAATTAGTTGATAGAGCTCGTAAGATGTTTAATGAGATTGCTATGAATGATGTTTATTATGCTTTTTTGAATCCTGCGCAAGCTGTTTTAATGATGAAAGGTTTTAATCCTACAACTCCAAAGGAAACTTTAAAGATTTTTAAGGAAGTTTTAGTTGATAAGGATAAGGTTATTTCACAAAAGGAGTATGATAATTTTGAGGAGGCTGTTAAGTTGTTTAAATCTTTAGAACATGATAAGGATACTAAAGTTTTAGGTAAGGATTTGGATAGAATGCTTAAGAATGCAGATAAGTTTTTAGCAACTATTAAGAAAATGTTTGAATCTATTACTGAGGATAAAACTAAGAGTAGTTTTGATAATGCGTATTCAGAGTTTATTACTCAGTTATCTCAGTTACCTAATTTTGAAGGGTTAAAGGAGAAAGATTTAGTTAAGAATTTTGAGGCTGAGTATGTGGAGTCTGGTAAGTTACCTAATTTTACTAAGGATTCTATAAAATCTATTAAGAAAGCAAAAGTTGATTTTGATTTAGATAAGATTACATCAATTGAGGTTAATAAGGTATTAAAGGAAATTCGTAATTTGTTAAGTGAGTTAAAATCACTTAGAGATACTAATATTTTAACTGAAGCGAATTCAAAGAAGTTATCTGTTGTGTATGATGAAAAAAATTCTGCGGAAGTTTTTATGTATGATAATAAAATTTATTTAATTGATTTTTCAAAGGATTCTATTTTTGAGTTTAAGGCTAAAAAGTTTGTATCTTCTAAGATGAATAGAGAGGATTTAGTTGATAATTCTAAACTTCAAGATTTAGAGTTAACTGGGATGTTAATTGATACTATTAAAGATGTTTTAAAGGCTAAGTCTTTAAAAATTTAATTTTTTATTTTTCTTTTAGCTAAGTTTTTATTTTATTTTTACAAATGCTTATATAAATTATTTATTTCTTTTTTTTATGTTTGAGGAATTTTTTAGTTATTTTATTATTAGTTTAGTGCCTGAAGTATTTTATAACTTTTTTTCTCGTTATAAGTTTTCTAAAAAATTAAGGTTGTTTGTTTTTCAAAATGCTATTTCTGAGTTCGAGTTTCATAATTTAATTAGATATTATAATCATATTTTAAATAAAAAAACTAATTTTGATTCTGATGAGGAATTAAATTATTTTTATAAACATAATAAAGTTTTATTAAAAAAATATTCTAAAATTAATTATAAAAATTTTAATTTTATAATTAATGAATTTTCTGATTTATCAGATAATAATGATTTAATTTTTTCTAAAACTTTATTATATGAGTTATCAAATTTAAATTATTTTCCAAATGTTTTTAAAGAATTTTTAAGACATTAATTTAATATTTTTTTCATTTAAAATTCAATTTTATCTTATTTTAGTTAGTAATTTATTATATGAAACTATCTTTTACTACCTTTAATTAAAACTTAATTATAATAATTATTTTTTTATGATTTAGTTATGAAATATTTAAATATTAAATTTTTAGTATCTTTTTTTGTAAGTTGTATTTTTTTATCTAGTTTAGCTTATGCTGATGGATGTTCTTACACTTCAAGAGATAGCAGTTGTGAAATTTTCACAAGTCCATTTAATTCATTTAATTTGAATTTTATTGAGGGGATTGATGTTGATAGTTATGAGGTTTCAATTTATGAAAAATCAAATAATAAAAACAGGTTAAAACTTGATGTTAATTATCAAACAAATGTTGTAAATAATATTAATCCTTTTACTAAACCTGGTGTTTATGTTTTAGATGTAATTGCTACAAATAGGGCTGGAAAATCTTTTCCATTTTCTCAAGAATTTTTATTTGATAATTTAAAACCAAATTTACCTGTAGTTCCTGTAAATTTAAATACACAATCAAATACTATTGATGTTTTAGGAACAGCATTATTTTCTTCAGAAATAATTGTTGCTGATAAATTTGGAACAACAATTAAGAGAGTTAATGTTTTAGCTGATGATTCTTTTATTATTAATTTAAATTTAAATGATGGAATTAATTTTTTTAAGTTTGCAAGTGTTGGAAAAAATGGATTAGTTTCTGATTTTGTTGATAGAGTAATTATTTCAAGTTCTAAGTCTGTAATTAATTTTAATCCAAGTGTATCAAGTATAAATTTGGATGATAATTCAGTTGTGAATAATGTAATTGATAGTTATACTTTAAAGAGAAATCATTTTGTTTCTGGAAATATTGGTTCTTCAAATTCAAGAGTATTTATTTCTGGAAATCCGGTTGTGTCTGATGATTTTGGAAATTTTGCAGGTTTTGTTAATTTAAATCAAGGTTTAAATTCAATTGAGATTAAATCTGGCGATAAAGTTAAATCTTATGATGTAACTTTTATTTTAGATAAATTTAGATTTACAAAGTTTGATGTTACAAAGTTTACAACAAGTCCTGTAGTTAATTTAGATATTTTAACATTATATGATTTAGATTTTGATATTTATTTAAATGGTGAATTTGTATCAACTAAAAAAGCAATTAGTGGTGAGTTAAATTTAGATTTAAATGGTTTAAGATATGGTAAAAATTATATTTATTTATCCGGTCCTGATGGAGCTAAGGCTGAAAAATTAGTTTATTATGATAATAAAAAACCTGAAATTGAAGTTGTTAGTTCAAATTTAGTTAGTAATAAAAATGAGTTTATTTTTGAAATTCAAGATGATTTTGGTTTTGATATTTCTAAAACTATTTTTAAATTAAATTCAAATGTTTATTCAAATGAACATTTAGATGTTAGAGGGAATTATTTTTTATATGATATTGAAAATTTACCTGCCGGAGATTATTCTTATAGTATTTTAGTTTATGATTTAACTGGAAATTTTAAGGAGATTTTTGGAAGTTTTGTAATTTCAGATTCAGTTATTACAGTTGATGAAGTAATTGTGTCAAATGGTGGGGAGTTAGGAAATAGAATATTTTTTAATGAATTAGGTGATAATAATGTGAAGTTTATTTTTAGTGAAAATATTGCTTTTGAGAATATTTATTTAGATGGTGAGGATCAAACTAATTATAAAATTGATAAAGAAAATTTAGTTGATTTAGATATTAAATTAACTGAAACTTCTGGAGAATTTGTTTTAAATTTTATTGATAATAATAGAAATAAGTTTAGTAAAACTTTTAGTTATAAAGTAATTTCAAAACCTAAAATTGAGTTAGATTTTATTTCAAATCCAATTTTGAAAACTGGGAACACTGTTGTTGTGACTGGAAGAGTTATTAGTGATTATTTTGATTGGAGTAGTTTTAAAATAAATTCTGGTGTTGAGAGTAGGTTTGGTAATTATTTTGAAATTTATGTTGTTTTAGATAGAAATACTAATCTTGTAATTTCAGGTAGAGATTTTATGGGGAATTCATTAAGTTATGTTTTTAATGGTGTTGGAGTTGATAATTCAAATTTAATTTTACAATTTTTAAATGAAAACAATGAATTTTTTTCAGGTTCAGTTATTAATTCACAATCAAAAGTTTTAGAGTTTGTTAATAGTTATGATGGAATTTATACAACTCAAGTTTTACCTCAAAATTTTAATTTAGTTGCAGGACAAAGAAGTGGTTTGAGAAGTTTAAATTTACATGGTAAAAAGGAAAGTTTAGTTAAGTTTGATTATGATGAAATTGTATCTATTGATGGAATTAATCCTGAAATTTATTTTTTAGAAACTAAAGTTATTATTTTAGGAACTTTGTCTGAGGTGGATAGAATTTTAGTTAATGGAAATGAAATTGGGGTTGGAGATAGATGTTTAAATACAAATGGGTATTGGGATTTTTGTCGTGAGATTAATTTAGTTTCTGTTGGAGATGAAATTGAAGTTTTTGATAGTTATGAAAATAGTTTTTCAAGAATTTATACTGGAGTTTCGGATGTTTTGGATAAGTCAGATATGGATTTAAAATATTATTTTACTGGGAATGATATTTATGTAGAATCTAAGAATGCTTTTGTTCAAGGTCAAATTTTATCTAATGAAAAAGTTTCAGATGTTTCAACTCATTTTGGTGATTGTGATTTTGATGATTTTAATTTTGTGTGTGATGTTGATTTAGAAACAGGACATAATAATGTTGATGTTACAATTACAACTGTTAGTGGAGATAGTACTGATGGGAAAATTGTTGTAATTATTCCTGATAATGAGACTGGGACTGATGATGATAATTTATGTTCAGGTGGAACTGGTCAAGGAAGTGATATGGATTCAGATAATGATGGAATTTGTGATGATTTAGATTCAGATGACGATAATGATGGAATTCCTGATAAAGATGATAATGATGATGATGGTGATGGAATTCCAGATGAGGATGATAATGATTCCGGAGATGATGGTCATGAAAATTTATGTTCTGGTGGAGCTGGTCAAGGAAGTGATATGGATTCAGATAATGATGGAATTTGTGATAATGAAGATTTAGATGATGATAATGATGGAACTCCTGACGAGGATGATTCAGATGATGATGGTGATGGGATTATTGATGAAAATGATAATGATTCAGGTGGACAAGATTCAGATGGAGATAAGGATTCAGATAATGATGGAATTGCTGATAATTTAGATTCAGATGATGATAATGATGGAATTGCTGATGAAGATGATAATGATGATGATGGTGATGGAATTTTAGATGAGGATGATAATGATTCAGGTTCTAATGATGGAGATAAGGATTCAGATAATGATGGTATTGATGATGATAGTGATTTAGATGATGATAATGATGGAATTCCTGATGAGGTTGATTCAGATGATGATGGTGATGGAATTTTAGATGAGGACGATAATGATTCAGGAGATTTAAATCCACCTTATAGTTTAACTTTAAGTCAAATTTATGGAGATTCAGTTTATGAAGTTTTAGATAAATTTTATACAGATACAAATAAGGTTAGTGTTTCAGGAGATGTTTCAAAGAAAGTTCCAATTAAGTTAGTTATTAATAATGAGGAATTTTTAGTTGGAGAGTTTGATGGTAGAGTTAATATTTTTGATGTTGATTTGAAATCTTATGTTTCAGGTTCTGATGAAACAAATTTAGAATTTAAGTTAAGAGTTACAGATGATTTTGATAATAATAAAGATTCAAATGTTTTAGTTTTAGTATATAATAGAATTTTAAAAACTTTAGTTGATGTAATTGTTAATTAAGTTTTCTTTTTCTTTTTCTTTTTTAATTTCTTATTTTTATTTTATTTTATTTGGTTTCTTATTTTATATTGTGACTTTAGTAAGTTACAAGAATTTATATATTCTTTTTTTAATTTTATATTAAATGGCACTTCATGTAATAGCGGTTGGTGGAAGTTTAATTGTTCCAGAGGAGATTGACACTGATTTTTTATCAGTTTTTAAGCAATTCATTATTAAGAGAATTGAGAGAGGGGATAGATTTATTTTAATTGCTGGAGGTGGGAAAACTGCTAGAAAGTATCAAAGTTCTGCGGCTGTTGTTTCAGGTTTAGATAATGAGGAAAAGGATTGGTTAGGTATTCATGCTACTAGAATTAATGCACATTTATTAAGGACTGTTTTTAAGTTATGGGCACATCCAAAATTAGTTAAGGATTATGAGAAAGATTTAGTTAATATTGATTTTTCTGAAAAAATTTTAATTGGTGCTGGTTGGAAACCTGGTTTTTCAACTGATTATGATGCAGCAATTATTGCTAAAAAGTTTGGGGCTGAATCAATAATTAATTTATCTAATATTGAAAATGTTTATACGGCAGATCCAAGATTAGATGCTGATGCGAAAAAGTATTCCACTATTAAATGGTCTGATTATAGAGATTTAGTGCCAAAGGAATGGGATCCTGGGATGAGTTCACCAATTGATCCAATTGCTGCTAAAATGGCTGATGAGAATAATATGAAAGTTGCTATGGTTCATGGAACTAAGCTTGGAGAGTTAAATAATTTTTTAGATGGAAAACCTATTTCTGGAACAGTTATTTCAAATGAGTTAGAAACTAAGTTAATTGAATAAATTAATTTAAATCTTATTCTTTATTTTTATCTTATTTTTAAAAGAAAAATTTATATAGTAATAAATTAAAATTTTATAGTATGTATTTTAAAAAAGCTATTAGTTCTGTTGTAGCAGTTTCTTTATTGTTAGTTGTAAGTGTTTTAAGTGTAACATTATTTCAAAATTGGAATTCTAGTTTTTTGTCTTTAACAACTTTAAAAGTTTCTGAAAGTTCAAATTTTAAAGTTGAGGTTGATCAAATTTTTGGTAATATGATTTATTTGAAAAATTCAAATGATGTTGATATTTATGTTGATTCTATTCTTATTGGAAATAAGAGTTGTTTAATTGATAAAAAGATTTCACCAGGGATTTCTAAAACTTCTTTGAATCTTTGCACATTAGGTTTGGTTAAGGATGTTTATGAAGTAATTGTTTCTTCTAATGTGGGTTTGAGTTCTAAATTTTTGAATGTTGAGGGAGTTGGATATCCATCACTTAAATCAGTTGGTAGATTTCCAGTTCCTAATTCTTATGTGGTTGAAATTAATGATGGGACTGCTTATGTTTCTGATTATTCAAGAATTTATGCTTTAGATATTTCTGACCCGTATAATATTTCTAGTTATGGACAGTTTGGTTGGGGTTCAGTTAGGGGACTTACAATTAAGGATGATGTTTTGTATAGGACTGAACATTATGTTAGTGGAGATTTTGAATCTTATAATGTTTCAGATCCATCAAGTATAACTTTATTGGGGACAACTGATGTTGGTGTTAATGAACAAGATGGGGTTTTTGTTGATGATAGAGGTCTTGCTTATTTGGCTCAAACAAATGGGTTTTATATTTATATTTTTAATGTGTCTGATCCTACAAATTTATCATATATTAAGTATCATGATACTTCAAGTAGTTATGATGTATTTGTTGATAATGATGTTGTGTATAATGTTGGTCCAACAGTTTCAACTTTTTGGAATGTATCAGATATTTATAATATGAATCTATTAGGGTCTTCAATTGGGTCTTATAATGCTCAAGTTGTAGATGGTTTTTTATATTTAACAATTAATGATAAATTTAGTATTGTTGATGTGTCTGATAAGAGTAATATTGTAACTGTTAATGATTATGTTAATTCAACTTTATTTTCAAATACTTATGATGTGAAAGTAGAAGGGATTTTTGCTTTTATTTCTGATACTGGGAGTGGAAAACTTCATGTTATGGATATTTCTGATAAAACAAATATTAAACATTTGGAAAGTTTTAGTGGATATCCATTAATTAAAGATATTTCAGTTAAGTTACCATATATTTACGTTACTGGGAATCATTCATTAAGTATAATTGAATTTTCTTAATTAATTAATTAATTTTTTATTTATTTAATTTTATTTTATAAAAATATAAATGGAAGAATTCCTAAAAAAATACCTCCTAAAAGGTCTTTGTAGTCGTGTCTTTTTTTGTGAATTCTTGCATATAGTATTGTTATATAAATTATAGAAAAAAATAAAATAATTTTTATTTCAAAGTTAAAGTATTGAATTAAACATATTGTGATAAATGTGCTTCTTGATGAGTGCATACTTGGGAAACTGTTAGCATCAATTTTTTGTAAAATATTATTTCTTGGTTTTTTGTTTGGTCTTTCTTTAAAATATATTAATCTGATTATTATTCCTATAATGTATACAATTACTAGTCCGGAGAATATTTTTATTGCTAAATTTATTTGATCATTTAGGAAAAAAA
>AYRE01000017.1_pt1 | contig 29328 bp, 18 predicted proteins | sample 183791 | NCBI WGS metagenome assembly AYRE01 (sample SAMN02391470, study PRJNA226580) | bioreactor metagenome | isolation source: day 6 sample from continuous culture bioreactor with low C:N ratio... | place: Germany: Bremen | reverse complement strand
ATTATATGATATAAATAGAAAAAAATAATTTTATATTTTTTATTATATTTTAATCTATTTTCTTTAATTTAATTTATTTATTTTTAATTTTCATTTGAGTTTTTCTAAACAAACACCTAAACTTTAAAAAGAAAAACTAATATTTTTATTATATGGAAAAACCACATTTACCACTATTAAAAGCCTTTGATGATTTACAATTTAACCTTGGAAAAAAAACTTTAGTTGATTTTATTAAAGGAGATGAAAACCCAACCATTGATAGAAATAACCTTGATGAACTAAATTCTTATGGATGTTTATATATGATTGATAGACAAACTATTTTTGCTTTAATTGAAGATTTAATAAAACATAAATTTTTGGAAATAAATACTGTCGGAACTGGATTTCAAGTAGTTAAAAGAACAAGTTTAGGAGTTAAAGAAATTTTTGCCAAAAACCATGTGCCTAATTTAGAGTCTACTCAAAACAATGGGAAAATCTCAAAATTCAAATTTGAATTTCCTGAATCTAAAATTACTCAAACTGATGAAAAATTATTTTCAGCATTTGGATTTTTTTTAGATAAATTTAATCCTAAACAAAAAAAAACAATTATCACTCAGGCAAAAAATGTTTTATGTATCGCAGGAGCTGGTTCGGGTAAAACAACTGTCCTTACAAAAAGAATTGAATTTTTAACTAAATTTAAATCAGTTCCAACAAAAGATATTTTAGCAATTACTTTTACAAGAAAAGCTAAACAAGAAATGGAATCTCGTCTTTATGAACTTGGAATTGATGATGTATGTGTTGAAACATTTAACTCTTATTGTGAAAAAAAACTAAAACAATATGGAAACAGAATTTATGATAAAGATGTAAAAGTAATTGAATATAAAAATAAAATCGCTTTAGTTAGCTCAGCACTTAAAAAATTAGGAAAATCTTTTGATACTTTTTATGATGATTATTTTAATAAAAGACAACTAAGAGAAAAATCAAGAGATGAATTATTTTTTATTTTTGTAAATGATGTATTTTCAGTAATTGATTATTATAAAAATATTGAAATGGAAATTCAACCATTTCATGATAGAATTTCAAAACCAGTTGAAAAAAGAGTAGCTCAAATAATGTTTGATGTAGCAGGGGATGTTCAAAAAAATCTAAAATTAAAAGGAGTTAGAGATTTTTCAGATCAAGTGATTGATTGTTTAAAATTATTTAGATTATTTCCTGACCTAATTCCCGAATATGAACATGTATTAGTAGATGAATTTCAAGATGTAAATTTAATTCAAAATGAATTTATTAAATTACTAACACCTAAAAATTTATTTGTAGTTGGAGATCCTCGTCAAGCAATTTATGGGTGGCGTGGTTCTGAAATTAAATTCATTTTAGACTTTCCAAAAACATTTCCCAAAACTGAAGTTATATTTTTAGAAACAAACTATCGTTCAGAAAAAAATATTGTATCTATTGCAAATCAATCCATTAAAGAATTTGGATTACCTGATATGAAAGCATTTAACGATACAGATAAACAAAATATTTACTTAATTGAACAAGATAACGAAAAACTAGAAAAAACTTTTGTAATTGGCGCTATTAAATCTTCAAAAAATCCAAAAAATGAAATTTTTGTGCTTGCAAGAACAAATAGAGTTTTAGAAAATTATGCTCAAGATTTTAAAAAAGCAGGAATCCCATACACAATTAAATCTGAAGAGGAATACAAATCTGGTGAACCAAAAGAAAATGAAATTGTATTAGCAACAATTCATTCAATCAAAGGTATGGAAGCAAAAGAAGTATACATTGTATCTTGTAATAGTTTATCTTTTCCAAATAAAGTTGTTGATAACTTTGTATTTTCAGCAATGAAAGAAGGAGATGATTATGATAAATTATCTGAAGAATTAAGACTATTTTATGTAGCAATTACAAGAGCGAAAGAAAAATTAGTAATTAGTTATACAGGAAATCCAAGTAAATTCATCACAGATGAAATGAAAACAAATATTATTATTAAACAAAAAAATAAAAATTTATTTGATTTTGGAAATAAATATGTTCCTAAAAATTTAGATACTTCAAACAATTCGGTTTTAATAAATATGTTAAAAGACTGGAGAGCTGACAAAGCAAAATCATTAGGATTACCAGCATATATGATTATATCAAATCAAGCTTTAGAAGATTTAGCAATAATTAAACCAAGTAACAAAGCAGAAATGGTTCAAGCTAAAGGTATGGGTGAGATGAAAATTGCAAAATATGGTGATGAATTATTAAAAGTAATTCGAGGTTAATTCTTTTATTATTTATTATAATTAATATATTTTTTTATTACAAACATTTAAAACTTTAAAATTTGATAATTATATTATGAATTACCATCACATTCAACCTGGGACTTTAGAAGTATTTTGTGGCCCTATGAAGTCAGGAAAAACTAGAGAAATTTTATATAAACTAGATAAAATTAAATATTTAGAAAATTGTAACTTTTTATTTATTAAACCAAAATTAGATACTAGAGATACATTTATCAAATCCAGATTTTCAGATGTTTCACAACACTGTGAAATTGTAGATGAAAACTTACCTACTGATATTTTACCATTAATAACTTCAGATTTAGATTTATTAATTATTGATGAAATTCAATTTTTTTCTAAAGAAATTACAACTATAATTGAAACAATACTAAAAAAAGGATTACATGTAATTGTTGCAGGATTAGACACAGATTTTACAGGAAAAGGTTTTGGTTCAGTCCCTGAATTACTAACTTTAGCTACCAAAGTTCATAAATTATCTGGGATTTGTGAATACTCAGGATGTTCAAATTCATCAATTAGGACTCAAAGACTAATTAATGGAAAACCAGCAAAAATAAATGATCCAATTGTATCAATTGAAGGACAAAATAATACTTATGAATCTCGTTGTTTAATTCATCATCAAATAGATTAACAAAATAAATATATTATTTCTTTTTTTTATGAGTTTTATATAACTGTCTCATTTGCTGATTATAATTATAATTTCTTTGTTTCAAATTATCTATATTGTAAAATTTAGGTTTATCAAAATTATCTTCTTTTAAAAAACTACAAATACTTGACTTAAAACTATCATTATAATCACTCTGTTTAGAAATAATATATTTTAATTTATCTTTATTATCTAATAAATCATTAACTAAAAAACTTAACTCATATAAATTATCATAATCATAATTTTCTTTAGCCCAACTAGTAACAATACTTCTATAATTATCTCTAAATAAATATTCTTCTAACTTTAAAACTTCATTAAACTCTTTTTGAGAAATTAATATAAATTCTTCATTTACTCTAATTCCGCCATGTTTTCTTAATAAATCATATTCAAATTTATTATTTTTTTTAGAATAAACAAAATTAATACTTTCCAACTTCATAACTTAAATAACAATTTAATTCTATATAAACTTTTAGAAAATAATATATCTATAACTTTAAATTTAACCTTTAGAAATAATAATTAATTGTAATTTGTAAAAAAAGAAATAAATTTATTTCTTTAAGTTTGCCTTCATTCCACCTTTTTGGTAGAATCCAGTCCACTTTAACTTTCTTGCATCTCTTTTTAATACAAGCATGTTCTTTTCACACTTCATTGAACAGAAGTTTAAAACTTGTCCGTTATCCTTAACGAAAATCTTTCCAAAACCTTTAGCAATTTCAGAATCACAAAATGTACATTTAACCATTTTATTTCTTTCCTCCAGCTGATTTCTTCCAAATCTTTCTTGCTTCGTATTCAGTCTCAGTCATCATTAATACATCATTAACCTTAACTGGTCCTCTAACATTTCTAGTAATGATTTTACCTTCATCTCTTCCAGCCATAACCTTTACTCTAACTTGAGTAACACCACCTTTAGCAGATGCGTTACCGACAATAGTTTCAACAGTACCTGGGATACTTTCTACTACTACAGCCTTTTCTTTCTTTTTAGCCATTTTAAATACCTAAAATTATTCAGCCTTCTCAGCTACTTCTTCTGCTACAGGAGCATCTTCTGACATAGAAGCAATTAAAGCATCTAAATCTTTCTTAGCAGCACCAGCATCAGTAACAGCGATTGCAGTTGTAGTTTTTAAACCAACAGCAGCTCCTAATTCAGCTCTGGAACCAGCAGCAGCGTAAACTGCGTTCATTTCAGTTGATAAACCTTCTAAGTGAGCAACAATTTCAGCAGGTGAAACATCATTAGCAGCAACTACTAATTTAGCTTGTCCTCTTTCAATTGCTTTTGTAACTTCATTAACTCCGATTTTAATTGAACCAGATTCTTTTGCTTTTGCAATAATTGCGAAAACTTGTTTTTCATCGATTTCTACCATTTTAATATTAAATTTGTATTTAATACGTTAAAACTTACTTTTTAGTAACCTTTAATGTGTATCATAAACCTCAAAACTAAAATAATATATTAAATATTCAATAAAAATTAAACATTTAACAAAATATTGTTTTGATTAATATAAATAAATTCAATTCTCTTTATAAATATACTCTCTTTAGTGATTAATAACTACTCAAATAATCTAAACCTTTAAATACTAATAGGTATAAAGTATAATATTGGAAGTGAAGAGTAACATTAGAGTAAAATTTCTTCCAACTTTAATTTAAAATGGAAGGAAAAGTAAAATTTTTTAACGAAGAAAAAGGATTCGGTTTTATCGCTGATTCAGAAGGAAAAGAGTATTTTGTACACATCTCAGGAATTGAGAACAATATGGTTTTAAAGGATGAACAATCAGTTTCCTTTGAAATTGAGCAAGGGGACAGAGGTCCTAAGGCTGTTGATGTTAAATTAATTGAAGCATCAGAATAAATTTATTATTAATAATAAATTTTTTTATTAAATAAAATAAATAATTTCAATATATAATTCTAATCTTAAAAATAAAACAATAATTTAATTATTTTCAAAATAAATCTTAATTAATATTTAAATCTACAAAAAAAAGTCAATTATTGATTTTACTGAACTTAAAGCTAAAATAAATATAACAACTGCTTTAAAATACTTTGAATTAACTTTTCTACGAATAAAAGAACCTATAAAAAATCCAACTAAAACTAAACTAATTAATTTTAACGAAGTAATAAATCCATCATATGTAAACATTTTTCCATACAAATAAACAGCTACAAGTAAAATATCTGAAAATATCAAAAAAGTAACTAAACTTCCCATATATTTATCTTTTGGATATTGGTGAAATAATAAATAAATTGAAACTGGAACTGCATTTAAAGTAAACATTCCTGTTAAAATTCCTGAACCTAAACCAAATATACCATTTTCTTTCTCAGTTGGAATTTTCATTTGATGTAAATTTACTTTTTCAACTAAAAAAAATATAACAATTAAAACAAAAATGGAAAAAATTAATTTTAAAATTGCTCCATCAACTACAGTTAATAAATACGCTCCAAAAATAATTCCTAAAAATAAAGTCATCAAAGTTGTAGAATGTAATGTAAAATTTTCTTTAAAATCTAAATTAACAAACTCTTTATTTTCAAAATATAATAAAATATCTAAAATAACAAATAAAGGAACTAAAATGGGTAATAATTCAATAGGTGAAAACCCAACTTCAAGTAAAACAGAAATTAAAATTAAACTCAGCCCAAACCCAGCAAATCCTTTAATAAATCCCGCTAAAGCAATCAAAATTCCTAAAAATATTGTTAATTCCATAAACTTTAGTAAAAATTAAATATTATTAATTAAATACTTGTTTTACTATCTAAAAATTAAAATAAAACTAAATTTCACATCTTAGTCCAACTAGACTCAAAATAAGTTATATCATTCTCAATATCAATAATTGCATTTAATAACTTTTTTTTAGTTGAATGAGAAACTCTATTAAAACTTGCAAAGTCTGAAATATTAAATTTATCTTTATGAGAAAATACTCTAACAAGCCATTCAGAATGTCCATCTCCAACAGCTACACCTTTTTGATAAATTCTAAAATCTACTCCATATCTAAATCCAGATTTCACATTATATCCTTTTTTAGTTAAATCACTATAAACTAAATAAACATTAAAATCAACTTTTAACTTACTTAAAATATTTTCAAAAGTTAATTCATTTTCTTTATAATCAATTACTTTAATTTTATTTTTATTAATTAAAAATAATACTTCATAAACATTTAAACAAAAATTAGATTCAACTTTTTCTCCAAACCCTTTAGAATTTAAACTTTGCCAAAAATTTTCTTCTAAAATAAAATTATTCTTAACAAATTTAACAATAATTTTATTCATTTGATTCAATATAAAAAATCTTTCCTAATAATTGATTTTCATTAATTTTCATTACATCAGCTTCTGCAGAAATATGAATTAAATTATTATTAACAATTAAAAACCTTCCAGTTTTTAAAATTCCATTTGATTTAAATGCTACAAAATCTCCTTTAACTAATTCACTAATATTTTTCTCTAAATAGTAAATTCCATCTTGTGAACCAACTTTTCCATCAAAACTAATGGAAATAACTGAATTGTCTTGTTTAGAATTAAAATAACTAATTTCTGCAATTTCAACACCTAACTCATTAAAACTAGAATAACTTTCTCGAACTCTCTTTAAAGGAACACTTGAATTTATATTTTCTTGAACATTTAAATTAGCAGCTTTTTGAACTTCTTCAATGTTTTCTAATAAATTTTGAGTTGATTGAACATGAGAACTAATTGGAGTTGCCCCAGATAAAACAACTCTACTCATAATCACAACTACACTTAAAAAAATTGTCAAAAATAAAATAAATCCAATTGACAAAAAATAATTAAGTAGTTTTTCCTTTTTAATCATATATATTAATTCATTATTATAGAATATATAAAGTTTTGTATCCATTTCTATAATATATAATCAATCTGGATACCTAAACTTAATAAATTTCATACTTTAGAGTTTTCAAATTTAAACTTAAAAATATCTTAAAATTCTTTAAAATATCCTAAAATACAATATTTTAGTATTTTAAGTATCCAAATTAATAAAATTTTAATATAATTATCAATTTTTTCTAAACGCTTCGCTAAAAAAATACATAATTATATTATAATAGATTTAAACCCGCTCCGATAAGTTCTAAAAAACATTTATTTTTCATTTCATTCAAAATAAATATCTTTTAAAACTTGTCTTCCGCTCAATAACTAGAGTTTTACTCCAAAAATTAGCTAATAAATTTCACAAAAACCTCGCATTCACTTCGTTCACAACTCACCTTTTTTAGAAATTTATTATCTAATATTTGTCCCAAAACAAATGAAATTTAGCCATTATCTCTACAATTTAACTTAAAATAATCACAACCTTTATAAATTAGTAATTAGTGAGTAGTAATATAATAAAACTCAAAATGGTAAACACAAAATTCACAAAATTCGTTACATTGTTTGTAACAGCAGTCTTATCATTAACTTTCGTTAATGCGGCAGCAAATTTTAATTTAAATTTAGCTGATGTAACAGAAAATGTTGTAGTTGGTCAAACTAAAACTATTAATTATGTAATTGAGAATACAGGTTCAAGTCCTTTAAATTTTTCAATTTCAAAAACAAATCCAGTAGTTTCAGGTGAATCAGTTGCTACATCTTTATCCAAAACAAGTATTTCAAACCTTGCAGTTGGAGCAACTAATTCATTTTCAGTAACTTACTCCCCATCAGCAATTCCATCAGGAAATTATGTTGGACAAATTAAAGTTGTTGATTCTTCAAACTCAGCAGAATTTGAAACAAGTGATGTAACATTAAATGTTTCAACTCCAGCTGGAGCTTTATTAGAAATTACAAGTTTTGATAATAATAAAGTTGAATTAACTGGTGAAATTGATGAAAAAGAAACTAAATCATTTAAAATTAAAAATGTTGGAACTGTTGATTTAACAAATTTAAGATTCAAATTTTATGATTTAGAAGGGGAAGAAGAAAACGATGAAATTGAAGATAATGATGTTGAAATTGATGATGATGGATTCGATTTAGATGTTGGAGATTCAGAAAAAGTTGAATTAGAAATTGATATTCCTAATAAGATTGAAGTTGATACATATGTTGGAAAAGCAATTGTAGAAACAGATGAAGGTTATGTATTTGAATATGAAATTGAATTAGAAATTGATGGTGGAGATATTGAAATTGAGTTTGATGAATCTTCATTATCTGTATCAAGTGGAATTTTAAAAATGGTTGGTGAGCCAGGTGAAAGAGTTAATGATTATGAATTCAAAATTGAAAATGTTGGAGATATTAACGTTAGAGATTTAGAATTTGAATTAAAAGGTGATTTAGGTGAAATGTATTCAGATGAATCTTTAGATGAGAGTATTGTAACTTTTTCAGATTCTCAATTAGATTTAGAAGCTAGTGATTATGAAAAAATTGAAGTAACAGTAAATTTACCTGATAACGCTAAAGCTGGAGTATATTCTGGTGAAATTAGAGTTAAATCTTCAACAGGAACTGTTTACGATAAATTAAGAATTGAAGTAAAAGTAATTGGAGATGTATTTGTATCTGAAATTGAATATGATGAAAATGTTGAACAAAATGATAACTTAGATGTTACAGTAACAATTGAAAATCAAGGATCAAAAACTGAAAAAAATGTTAAAGTTACAGGAACTTTAATTGGAATTGATTTAGGAAGTTCAGACATTATTGAATCTACAAATTCATTTTTATTAAGTTCAGGAAAAACAAAGACTGAAACTTTAAGATTTAACATTCCAGAATCAGCTGAAGATGGAACTCACACATTAGAATTAACTTTAACTTACGATGATGGAACAATTACAGAATTAAAAGAAATTCAAGTAAGTAGACCAGATAATAGTTTAAGTTTAGAGAGTTCAGGAATTGGACAAAATATTATTAAATGTGATGATTCATTATATACATTTGCAAAAGTTAAAAATATTGGTAAATATGACCAAAAAGTAACTTTTTCAGTAGAAATTGAAGGAACTGGAGTTAAAAAGGAAATTAAAGATATTAATGTAGATGTTGATGATTCTTTCCAACAAAACTTTAATTTACCAACAACAGATATTGAACCTGGAACATATACAGTTGTAACTAAAATTAGTTATAGTGGATTTTTCCTAAAAGATACAAATACTTTAATTGTAAATAGTTGTAATGGTGGTTCAACTGATATTGATATTAAACCAATTGAAGATAATGATAATAATGGAAATAACACAATTGATGGAGATTCAAAAACTTTTGAATTATTTGGTCAACAATTAGAACAAAACCAAGTTTATTTAATTATTGGAATTTCAGTTGTATTTGTATTAATTGTAATTTCATTATTCTTTATTTAAAGAATTTTTTTTAAATTTTAATTTTTATTTTTTTTATTTTTTTCAAATAATATTTTATTTCTTCAAATTGTATTTTTTTTATTTAAATTAACTTTAATTAGCTTAAATTGAATTGAATTTTATTTTTATTGTATATTTCTTTATTATATATTAATACTACTTACAACCCAAACATTATTTTATAAAGTAAAATATCCATATTAAATCTATGTTTAAACATTTTACATTAGATAATTTTAACCTACGAGGAAAAGTTGTAGGAATTAGATTAGATATAAATTCCCCAATTATTAATGGGAAAGTTGTATATAATGAAAGAATTGCAAGAGCTTGTAAAACCCTTCGAGAATTAGTTAAATCAGGTGCTAAAGTTGTAATTTTAGCTCATCAAGGACGAGCTGGAAAACCAGACTGTTTAAGTTTAAAAAATCATCAATTATTAATTGAAGGTGAATTAAATAAAAAAATAACATTTTCAAATGATATTTATTCAGATACTATTTCTAAAAAAATTCCAAAATTAAAAAATGGTGAAATTTTATTACTTGAAAATTTAAGGTTTTTTGATGATGAAAAAGATTTAGATAAAAAAGATAATAAATTAGATAAATTAAGTGAATTATTTGATTATTATGTTTTTGATGCTTTTTCTGTTGCCCATAGAAATCATAAATCAGTTTCAGGAATTAAAGGAGTTCCAATTTTATCAGGAAGAGGAATGGAGAGAGAAATTTTACATTTAGAAAAATTAGATCATACTAAAAAGCCTCATACTTATATTTTTGGTGGAGCTAAACCTGATGATTTAATTTTATTAATTAAAAAATCTTTAGAAGATAAAACTGTTGATAAAATTTTATTAACTGGAGTTATTGGAGAGATGGCTTTACTTTGTAAAGGTTATAATATCGGTTGTAAAAAAGAATTTTTAACAACTTACAAATATATTGATAAAATTGATGAATTTAAAGAAATTTTTGAAAAATATGAAAATAAATTTGAAATTCCTGCTGATGTTGCAATTTATGATGGAAAATCAAGAATTGAGATTCCTGTTGATAGATTAAATGATCAAGAAAATCAAGATTTAGTAAGTAAATATCTAATTCAAGATATTGGAACTTTAACTGTTGATTTATATGAAAATTTTTTAATGAGGGCAGGTTCAGTTTATTATAAAGGTCCACAAGGAAATTTTGAAGAACAACATTTTGAAAAAGGAACTAAACAAATTTTAAAAATTTTAACACATGCTAAAGGATTTTCTTTTATGGGTGGTGGACATTCAGTTACAGCTGCTAAAATGTTTAATTATTTAAAAAAAATAAATTATGTATCTTTAGCGGGGGGAGCTTTAGTTCAACATTTATCTGGAATTAAATTACCTGCTTTTCAAACTTTAAATAATTCATTTAAAGAATTTGAAAAAGCTCATTATGATTTTATTGTTTTAGGATCAAATACAGTTGATATTAAAGTTGATATTCCTGAAAAATTATCACAAATTGAAATTGGTGAAAAGATTAAAGTTAAAGAAAATTTCAAATTGTCTAATGGTGGAGGTGGAATTAATGTATCTATCGCTTTAAAGAAATTACAAGCAAATGTTGGATATTTAGGTAAAATTTCATCCGAATTTAGGGAAATTTTAGATAAAACTTTATCAAAAAATAAAATTGGTTTAATTGAATCTAAAGAAACAAAAAGAGGAGTTGCAAAATCAATTCTTTTACAAACAAAAGATAGAGATAGAGTAATTTTTACATATCGTGGACAAAATGATTATTTAGATTTAGAAGATTTTGATTATAAAAGTTTAAATTGTAATAATTTTTATTTAACAGCTTTAAATGGAAAATCTATGACAACTCAAATCAAATTAATTAAACTTATGAAAAAGAAAAATAGAAATTCAGTATTTTGTTATAATCCATCAGCTTATTTAATTAAAGAAGATAGTAAAAATACTAAAAAATTAATTAATTTAGTTGATATTTTAGTATTTAATTTTGATGAGGCTAAAGATTTAACTGGTGATAGAGATATTTCAAGTTGTCTACGGAGTGTTTATGCTTTAGGTCCAAAAATAGTTGTAATTACAGATGGAGCTAATGGAAGTTACGCTTTTGATGGAGAAAAAGAAGTTTATCAAAAATCAAAACCACCTAAAAGATTAGTTGACACAACTGGTGCTGGTGATTGTTTTGCTGCTACATTTTTTTACTTTATTACAAAAAAATATGGGATTAAAGCATCATTACAATACGCATCTTGGAATTCTTCAGCTTTAATTTCAAAAAATGGAACAAGTAATGGTCTATTAGAATTTAGTGAATTAGCTAAAACTAAAAGAGCTTAAATTTAATTTTGATATTAAATTAAATTTAAATTACATTTTTTCAACTAATTAATTATAAACTTTAAAATCATAATTAAAACATATGAAAAATTCTCATTCTAGTTATTTTTTTATACTTGTATCAATAGTTATAATTATTTTTTCTTCATTTCTTTATTTACAATTTACTCAAGATTTTGAAACAATTTCACCTTCTTTAAAAATTTATAATTGGGAAGACTACACTGGAACTCCAGAACTTTTACAAGAATTTGAAAAAATTTATGGAACTAAAATTGAAATAGAAATTTATGAGGATGAAAATGAAATATTAGACAAAAATATTTCTGATTATGATTTAATTATGATGAGTGAAAGTTTTCTTAAAAAATATACAAAATCAAAAAGTCTTGAAAAAATCAGGCCAAAAATAGTTACAAATTTAAAAAATTTAGATTCTGAATGTATGATTAAATCAACTAATTCTAAATATTTTGTTCCATACACTTGGGGAACATCTGGAGTTATTGTAAATGAAAATTATATATCTGATCATAGATATTCTTGGGATGTTTTATGGGATAAAAAGTATTCAAATCGTATTACAATGTTAAATAATATTGAAGAACTAATTATAGCAGCATCATTTGATACAAAATCTCAAATTTTTCCAAAAACTCAAATGGAGTTAGAAACAATTAAAGATTTTTTAAAATTTCAAAAATCAGGTGTATATAAATATGTATCAAATCCAATTGATATGTATGATGAATTAGCAAATGGAACTATTTGGGCAGCTCACGCATATAGTTCAGATTATCAATATTTCACAAATATAGATAGTTTAAAATATTATATTCCAACTGAAGGTGCTGCTATATGGATTGATGGTTTTGTAATTCCAAAAAATTCTCCAAATCAATATACAGCAGAATTATTTTTAAATTTTTTACTTGAAAAAAATAATAACTTAAATATTTCTTTAGAATATGAATTTCCTCCATGTAATAAATATAGTAAAGAATTATTACCTCAATATTTATTAAATGATACTTCAATATTTGTAGATAATAAAACAAGACAAAGATTATATTTTTTAGCAGATTTTGATTTACCTGAAAAATTTAATTCTCAAATGGATGATTTTTATAAAAAATTAGTTGAATAATTTTTAATTTTATAATTATACAATTTTATTTTATAAAATCTACGCCCCCGCATTGTGACATTATAAAAATAAAAGGAAATAATATTATTTTTATAATATGGCTATGAATGTATTTTTAGAAATTTCCATAATTATTATAATTGCAACTCTTTTAGGAGGAGTTTTAAGGTTTTTAAAACAACCTTTAATTATCGGATATATTCTAACAGGGATTTTAATAAGTCCTTATTTTTTAAACTTAGTTCAATCAAATGAAACTTTAGAAATCTTTTCTCACATTGGAATCGCATTTTTACTTTTCATTGTAGGTTTAGGATTAGATATTAAAATGTTTCGTGAAGTTGGTAAAGCATCAATAATCACAGGTTTAGGACAAGTAGTATTTACAAGTATATTTGGATTTATAATTGCAAAATTAATGGGATTTTCTGCTTTAACATCTCTCTATATCGCAGTTGCATTAACATTTTCATCAACAATTATTATTATGAAATTATTAACTGATAAAGGTGATACTGAAAAAACTTATGGAAAAATTTCTATTGGATTTTTAATTGTTCAAGATTTAGTTGTAGTTTTCGCATTATTATTTATTTCTTCAATTTCAACAGGGAAAGAATTACATACATTAATTTATACAACAGTTTTAAGTTTAGTTGGATTACTAACTTGTGTTTGGTTATTTACAAAATATGTAATTCAAAACATATTACATCATGTTGCAAAATGTGAAGAATATTTTTTATTATTTTCAATTGGATGGTGTTTTTTATTAGCAACAGTATTTTATTATTTTGAATTTTCAATTGAAATTGGAGCATTATTAGCTGGAGTAACATTAGCATCATCTCCATTCAAACATCATATTGCTGAAAAAATTACGCCAATCAGAGATTTTTTTTTAATTTTATTTTTTGTATTACTTGGAAGTCAAATGGTATTTGAAGATATTACAAAATATATTTTACCAATAATTGTATTTTCAATATTTATTCTTATCGGAAATCCATTAATTGTAATTACACTTATGAAACATTTAGGTTATTCACACAAAACTGGATTTTTATGTGGACTTACTGTAGCACAAATTAGTGAATTTTCATTAATATTAATTACTTTAGGAATTACAGTTGGACATCTTCAAACAGAAATATTGTCAATGGTAACTGTAATCGGATTAATCACAATCGCAGGTTCATCATATTTAATTATGTATTCAGAAAAAATATTTTATTGGTTATCTAAATTTAAAATATTTAGAGAATTTGAACGGTAGTTCAAATTATCTTAATATGTCAAAAATTGTTTAATAAATTTATATTTATTATTTTTTTTTATTTTTTATCAAGCATTGAACTTAACTGCCAATGTAATTTCTCATGTTTTTGTAACACATTTGTTAAAAAATCAATAGTTCCAAAATCATCAAACTTATTTATTTTTTTAATTGAAGAGTTTAACAATACTATAATTTTATCACAATCAAAAGTTAAATGTTTAATCATATCTGAACATTCAAGTTTTTTATCATCTTCACTAATTAAACTATTTTTTAAAAAATTATCTAATGTAGCATCAGCAAATCCATCTAACTGTTTAATTCTTTCTGCTACATCATCAATCACAACATCAAAAATTTCATATTGCTTTTCAAAAAATAAATGTAAATCATTAAAATTTTCACCCTTAACATTCCAATGATAATTTCTAATTTTTGTATAAAACACATATTCACTTGCTAAAACTTTTTCTAATATTTCACAAATAATAGATGAACTAACTTGTTTTTTAACCATAAAATTAACATACAAATAAATTATATAAATCTAAAGTTGATTTTTTTTCCAAAAATAAACTATTTGTAATATTTTTAATAAAAATAAATTTTATTCCTTCAATTTAGAATTATATACTCTCTGTTTAAATATCGTATTTTCATTTATTTTTATAGCTTTTTCTTCTAATTTACCTAATAACTCTTCATCAAAATTATTTTGTTTATTAGCCAATATAATTGATAAAGATACATCATCTTCATCTAAATTCATAAAATTAGTAATAATTTTATCATAATATTCAATACCATTTTCATAAAATTTAGAACAAGGTCTCATACCATTTGAAGTTGGTTCACATTGATATTTACAATCAAACTTTTTTGTTAAACCTCCACAATACTGAGTTCCTGCAATTCTTGAAATAACTTGTCCATCACATTGAGATAAAAAATCAGAATGTTCTAAAAATGTTCTCTCTTCAAGAGTTTTACCTCCATAATATTTATTTAATAAATAATAATAATTCTGTAATTTATTTATTCTGTTCTCAACTTTTGCTAAATATTCAAACCCCATCAGGTATTTTTATGGTTTTTAACATTTAAAAATGTTTTGGAATAATTTTTTTATTATAATTTGACATATTTATTTTCTATTTTTATTTTTTATTAAAATTTATTTAATTAATTTACAACTATTTATTATGTAATTAGATATTTTAGTCTAATTATTAAAATTAAAACTAAAATTAGTTATTAATTTTTCTTAAATATCAAATTTAATATTTAAAATTATCTTGGAATATTTTAATTAACTGGGTTTAAAATTTAATAAACTTTATTTTTTATCAATTTGATTTGTTTAATTTCTCAACAGATAAAATTTATTAAATTAAAATATTTTTTAAAATATTTTATCTTTTATCTTTCCTAATTTATCTCGAACTTTTCATAAATATTTTTTAAATTCTCTATCTAGTTTTATAATTAAACTTTTTACTTAATTTAGGAAATATTTTCAACCACTGATTTATATTATTAAAACAACTAATTTTAGACATATGATTATCTATTTTATGAAAAAACTAAATTTGAAAAAGAAACAATATGGGGGCCAAAAATAAAATGGTTCATCCAGATAAAATTAAAATTTTAAAAGACTAAAATCCTAAAACTAATTTTAAAACAAATAAAATTAAAAGTCTTAAATCAAAAATAACTTTTTTTCTTTTTTCAATATTTACACTTTCAATACTTAGTATTTTTATTTTTCAATTTTTTTCACAAAACACTTTACCAAATTCAAACAATTCATTAAATTTAATAGATAATAATCAAAATACTTTTTCAAATTCTAATTTAAATAATATCAAACTAGAATCAAATATAAAATACTTATCAAACGAAGATTCAAATTCAATAAACACAACTATGCAAATTGAACCATTAAATATTCAATCATCAGGCTCAGGTTCAAATAATATTGAAATTGAAAATAATATTGGAATTTTAAGTGTTGATAATATTACTTTAAACACTCCGACAAATGATTCGAGTTTTGCTACTGGAGATGATATTACTTTTGGATTTACTCCTGTTGGAACAAACTTAAGTGTTTGTTCTTTGTATGGAACTTGGAATGGTGGATGGCATTTAAATGAGAGTTTTGCGGGTACAAATGTTCCAGCTCCTGATTTTGAGATGACATTTAATTCAGGAGATGGTATTTATAATTCTACTTTTGCTGAGGAGCTCTCTGGGAATGAAAATGATGGTGTTGTTAATGGTGCGACTTATTTGTCAACTGGTGGGCATGATGGTGGAGGAGCTTATGACTTTACTGCTGCATCGTCTGAATATATTGACATCCCTAATTCTCAAAATTATACTGGAGATATAAGTATTAGTGTATGGGTTTATCCTACAGGAGATTTGTCTGCGGATACATTTATATCGAAAAGTCATGTTAATGAGTTTGATTTGGCTTTCCAGGGTGGGAATAAAGTAACTTCATATGGTCATCAGGGAACTATGAATAGTAATAAGGTAGATTTTACGACTAATACTTGGTATCATATTGTTGTAATTTATGATGAAACAAATAGTTTGCGTAAAATTTATGTGGATGGTGTTTTGGATACAAACAATACATTAGCACAGTCTTCTCCTAATGTGGGTTCAACTTTTAATATTGGAAAAAGAGCTGGAGGTACTAATTATTATGATGGAAGAATAGATGATGTAGCAATTTTTAAAAGTGTATTGAGTTCTGATGAGGTTACTGCTCTTTACTCTGGTTCTTCAGGATTTGCTTCTGGAGTTCAAGCTAATCACACAATTTCTAGCTTTAGTGAAGAGGGAAGTTTTGATTGGAATGTTTTATGTAATGATACTAGTAGTAATGAAAATTGGGCGGTTAGTAATTATACTTTTAATGTTGCTCCAGTTAGTGTTACACTAAATACTCCAGCTAATGATTCGAGTTTTTCAACTGGTGATAATATTACTTTTGGATTTACTCCTACTGGAACTAATTTGAGTGTTTGTTCCTTGTATGGAACTTGGAATGGTGGATGGCATTTGAATGAGAGTTATTATGAATATAAAAATTATATGATTCTAATGAGTTTAAATGATTCTGAGGGTGTATATAATTCAACTTTTGCAGAAAATTTGATTGGTGGAATAAATGAGAATGCTACGGTAAATGATGCATTATATAATTCGACAGGAGCATATTATGATTTTGATGGAGCTGGCGATTATTTACTGATTGATAATAATACAAATTTGAAACCATCATCTGAATTTAGTTTGGTTGTGAAGTTAAGGCCACAAGGATTGAGTTCTTGGCAGAATATTTATTCAGATTGGCGATATTCTGGTGAAAGGGCTATTCATCTAGGTTTTAATGGTAATGCCTGGCAATCCTATTTTTCTGGAGATGGGACTGCAGTTCAAAGTTTTACTAGGACACAGTTCACTAGAAACAACACAAATTTATACAAATGTGTCAAACAGTGAACTAAAGAAAATTCATAGTCCTTTAGAATAATTTTTTGAAAAATATTTGTATGTATTTTTCTTTAAAACTTGTATTTTTATAATTAATTAGTTTCATATTTGAAGGTTGTTTTTAAATATTTAAAATCACCAATTTTAACATATGTTAAAATTAAATTTAAATAAAAATTTATTAAAAAAATCCCATTATTTTTTCAGTATATTATTTTCATTATTTTTAATTTTAAATTCAATTAATTTTATTTTTTCTCAAACTGTAACACTTAATGCAACATCTGGTAGAAATTTATTAAATGAAAATCTAATAGTAAACCAAATAGATTTTGATCCAAGTTGGACTGATTATTACTATCATTGGAAAAAAAATGGTGCAAGTATGACTCCGAGTAGAACAAGTCATTTTGTATATTTTCCATTTGATGGTGATACAACAAAAGATTATTCAGGGCACAACTGGGACTTAAATGAATCAGGAGGATTACTTCCTCAAACAAGTGGGGGTCCAGGAAATTCAGGTTATTATAACTTTGACGGATTTAATGATTATTTAATTAATTCAAACATATTTTCATTACCTACAAATTCTGATTTCACAATTTCTACTTGGGTAAGATTTTCAACTACTTCAGGAACAAGAGTAATATTTAGAAATCATGACCAAATCCACATTGGTTCCGGGATTGGGGAAGCTAGTATCGCTATGGACGTACATACGCCATCAGATTGGATTGGAAAACAATATACTGGTTCTTTAAATAATTATCAATGGCGTCATGTAGTATACACTTGGGATCAAAGTGAAGGAAACTTGATTTGGTATGTGGATGGAGATTATTATAGTAGTCATGATTCTACTTATTCTGGTCTAAGTACAAATCCTGAAAGTCCTCTAGTAATTGGTACTAAGTATGGTGAAACTTGGTACTGGAAGGGTGGATTGGATGATTTTAGAATCTTAAACTATATTTTAACTCCTGAAAAAATAAATGTTTTATACAAAACTTCCTTAACTCCTCAAACTCTTGATAAAGATTTAACTTCCGTTGATGATCTATGGAAAGTTTGTGTGACTCCATATAACTCAAATCAAATAGGTTCAGAAATATGTAGTAGCAATGTAGAAATAAAAATTATATCGATTAGAGATATTTCTCCAATAGTTCAAACTAAATATAAAATTCCAGATACTATTCAAATTAGTGCAGACATTTTAGGAGTAAATCCAATTGATTCAGTTATTCTAAGTATAACTTTACCAAATTCAACAATTCAGCAATATGAACTAACAAATATTGACACAATATACTCTTTAGATTTCATACCTGAAATACTTGGAACACACCAATTATCATTTTTTATAAATGACACACTAGGTAACACAACAACTGATAACTCACACTATTTTTATGTTGTTGAAAGTGTCCCTCCAAACGTATTTGATTTAATTCCAACAAATGACTCAAGTTTTGATGTATATGCTACAATTCAAATAAGTTCAAATGTAACAGATACAAGTGGAATAGATAACGCGAAAATAAACATTACATATCCAAATGGTACAATCACACAATTAAATTTAACAAATACAATTGGTGATAAATATAATACAAGTTTTCAAATTCCAAACCTAGCTGGACAATACAATATAACTTTCATCGCAGAAGATACAAACGAAAATATTAATCAAACTCAAACAACTTTTTTTAATATAAATGATCAAACAATTCCTCAGGTATTTAATATTTCTCCAACTCAAAATTCAAGTTTTAATACAAGTGACACAATTCAAATTAGTACCAATGTTACAGATAACATAGCAGTTGATAAAGTTTCAGTAAATATATTTTACCCAAATGGTACAATTCAAAAATTAAATTTAACAAATTCAATAGGTGATAAATACAATACAAGTTTTCAAATTCCTGATAGTCCACTTGGAAGATATAACTTAACTTTTATTGCAACTGATACAAGTAATAATACTAATCAAACAGAACAAACATATTTTAATATTTTTGATGATATAAATCCTCAATTTCAAGAAATTTATCCAATCCAAAACTCAAATTTCAACACAAGTGATATAATTCAAATTTACGCAAACATTACAGACAACATAGCAGTCGACACAGTTAAAGTAAATATAATATATCCAAATGGTACAATCACAGAACTCACTTTAACAAATCAAACACTAAACAAATTCAACAATAGTTTTCAAGTCCCAAATAATTTAATTGGACAATATAATATTTCATTTATAGTAAATGATACAAGTAATAATATTAATCAAACTCAAACTACTTATTTTAATATTTTAGATAATATTAATCCACAAATTCAAAATTTTTCACCAACTCAAAATATAAGTTTTAATACATTCGATATAATTCAAATCAGTTCAAATGTGTCAGACAATATTAAGATAGATTCAGTTAAAGTAAATATCACATATTCAAATGGAACAATTAATCAATTAACTTTAACAAACTCAGGAGGAAATAATTATAATGCTAGTTTTCAAATTCCAATTAGTCCAATCGGGAGGCATAATTTAACCTTTATCATAACTGATTCAAGTAATAATACAAATTCTTCTCAAACAAGTTACTTTAATGTTTTTGATAATATTAATCCTCAAATTCAAAATTTTTCACCAACTCAAAATTCAAATTTTAACACAAGTGACATAATTCAAATCAGTACAAATGTAATAGACAACATAGCAGTCGACACAGTTAAAGTAAAAATTACTTATCCAAACGGTACAATAACAGAACTCACTTTATTAAACTCAATAGATAATAAATATAATTCAAGTTTTCAAATTCCAACTAATCTCCTTGGAAGATATAATATTTCATTTATAGTAAATGATACAAGTTCAAATCTTAATCAAACTGTAGAATCTTATTTTAATATATTTGATAATATTCCACCACAAATTCAAAATTTTTTTCCAACTGAAAACTCAACATTCAACACAAATGAAATAATTCAAATTAGTACAAATATTACAGACAACATAGAAGTTGATTCAGTTAAAGTAAATATCACATATCCAAATGGAACAATGGCGCAATTAACTTTAACAAATGTATTAGATAATAATTATAATACTAGTTTTCAAATTCCAAATAATTTACTAGGTCAATATAATTTAACTTTTATATCATCAGATATTTATGGAAACAAGAACTCTTCAGAAACCTCACATTTTAATACTTTGGATATCCAAAGTCCTCAAATTCAATTTGTTGAAAACTCTTTAAATTCAAATAATTATAGTCAAAATTATATTTATGTAAATACTTCATCAATTGATAACATCGACACTGACACAATAATAATATATTTATACAATCAAACTAATTTAATTTATTCAAACTCTTCAACTCAAGATAATTATTTTATTAATTATTCTAATCTTCCAAATGGAATTTATTACATAAATGCAACAGTTAATGATACAAGTAATAATATTAATTTCACATCTACTAAAACAATAGTATTAGATACTAATCCACCAATCATTGAAATCATATCACCATTAAATAATTCAAATGCATCAGATCCAACTCCACAAATTAAATTTAATATCACAGATAGTTATTCAACAATTTTAAATTATATAATATACGTTGATAACATAGAAGTATCAACAAATGGCGATGGAATTTCTTTAAACTCAATAATTGAAACAATAACTATTACAAATTCCTTAAATCTTTCAACTCATATTTTAGTAATTTCAGCAACTGACTCAGCAGGAAATTCAATTAACTCATCTCCAATATATTTTTCAATAGTTGAACCATTAATTATTCTTTCATCTCCTAAATTTTTAGAAATTCTACCTTATACAAACATAACTTTTAAATTTAACATAACTGATTTAACTTATCTATATTCATTATGTGATTTAACAATTGATAATATTTTAAATCAAAGTAATATTAACTTTACAACAAACACATTAAATAATTTCACACCAGTAACACTAGAACACGGCACACATAATTGGACGGTTGTTTGTACAAATGAGGGATTAATTTCAGCAAATGATACATTTTCATTTACTATAGATATAAAACCTCCACAAATAGTTAATTTAACTCCAAGCGAAAATACATTTTTTAACACAAATCAATTAATTCAAATAAGTTCAGACATAACAGACTTAACTCAAATTAATATAACTTATGTAAACATTACATATCCAAATGGTACAATAAATAAATTAAATTTAACCTATGAAAATAATAATTTATACAATACAAGTTTTCAAATACCTGAACTAACTGGAATATATAACTTAACATTTTTTGCAAATGATTCAGTAAATAATATTAACTCTACTCAAACAAGTTATTTTGTAGTTGGAGATGCAACACCTCCACAAGTTTTTGATTTAATACCAATACAAAATTCCACATACAATCCAAATATATTAATTCAAATAAGTTCAAATGTAACAGATAATATTGAATTAAATTTAGTAAAAGTAAATATTACCTATCCAAACGGCATAATAAATCAACTAACTTTAACTCATCAAAATAATAATTTATACAACACAAGTTTTACAACTCCAATTTTACAAGGTAGATATAATTTAACTTTTATAGCAAATGATTCAAGTAACAATGTTAATCAAACTCAAACCTCCTATTTTAATGTTCTGGATACCTCAAATCCAAATTTGGAAATCTTGCTACCTACTCAAAACCAATCTTTTAATACAAATACTATAATTGAAATTAGTTCAAATGTAACAGACAATATCGCAGTTGATACAGTTAAAGTAAATATTTCATATCCAAATAGTACAATTAATACACTAACACTTACAAACACAATCTCGGACACATACACTACAAACTTTTTAATTCCAAATTTAATAGGTATATTTAATTTAACATTTTTTGTAAATGATACAACAGGAAATATAAATCAATCAGAAAATACCTACATTAATATTATTGATACAATATCTCCAACTATAAATTCAGTTCAAATAAATCCCTCAGTAATTATTAATGGCTCAAGTGTAAATTTATCAATAAACTCCACTGATAATGTAGAAATTGATTCAAACTGGGCAATTATAACATCACCAAATGGTTCATCATATCAACTAAATAATTTACCAAATCTATTTTCAAATTCAAACCAAATTGGACAATATAATGTAACTTTTTTCACAAATGATACAAGTAATAATACTGTTAATTCAAGTTCATATTTTGAAGTTGGAGAAAATATTTCAGTAAATATTAATCTCTCAATAAATACAAATTCTCTTGATAACTCATTAGTTCATTTTAAAATAGTTCACCCAATATTTGGTGATACAATTTATGAATCTCTAATTAATGAATCCATAAACATTTTCATATCAAATATATTATACGATATTGTATTTTTTGGAGCATTTAATAATTCATTAAATTTAACATTTCATAATGTAGACTTACAAAATAATTCAGGTAAAAATCTCAATTTTGATAAACATAAAGACTTTTCAAACTACGTTGTAACTTACGCAATTGATACAGATTATACATTTAATTATTCAGAAATTATGTTTAGTTATAATGATGAAACATATTCAAGTGAAGATAATTTAAAATTACACAAATGTGATAATTATAATATAACTTCTAGAACTTGTAATTCAAATTGGAACGATATATCTACTAATTCAATTCAAAATAAAATTAATAATAATTTTAAATATAATACAACTTCATTTAGTGGTTTTAGTATTTTTCAATATGTTGCACCAGTGGATCCTGATAATGGAGGAAGTAGCGGAGGTGGCGGAGGCGGAGGCGGTGGCGTAGTTGTAATTGATAATACTTCTAACACAAATGAAACTCAACCTCAAACTTTTGAAAATTCAGGTCAATTAATATGTAACACCGGATATTATTTAAGTGAAAATAAAGAAATATGTATTAAAGAACAAATCCAAAATCAAACTCAAAACATTTCAACTATTTCAAAAATTCCTGAAGATTTATTTGATATAACTTTTGAATTAAATAATTTAAAAATAAACAATTTATCTCAATTAGCAGGAATTATAACATTTACTAATTTTGGAACAACTCCAACAAAGATAAATTATACAATAACATTATATGACAATAATAATATTTTTATTAGTAGTTTTAATAATAACATAACAATAAATACTAAAAATATTATTTCATTTGATTATAATAAATTTAATAATTTAAATTTATCTTCTGGTAATTATAAAATCATTTTAACTACAAATTATGGTAATAACACAATAGATGAATTTATTCAAAACTTTAACTATCTAAAAGAAAGAAATTTCATAAATTTAAATAATAATTTAATAATTATACTAATATTATCAATATCTTTAATCTCTTTAGCCTATCTAATAAAATATCTATTTAGAAAATCTAAATAATTTTACTGAGTTATTTTTATTCTTTTTCAGATGATTTAGATTTTGTTTTCAGATTTTAATACTTATTTTTCAATTAAATATATATTGAATATATCAAATTAATTCAAACTATCTTATTATGATTTAAGTTATTAAAACTTTATTTTCAACTTTATTTTTCCTGAAACTATTGTCTTGTATTTAGGAAAAAAATTCAACCACTTATTTATATTATTTAAATTACTAATTTTAACATATGATTAGCGATTTTATTATGAGAATATTAGAAAAAAAAAGTTTAAGGTGGAGAACAAAAAATGAGTTCTAAAAAAAAGAGTAATTCTTTAAAACATATAATTTTTAAAGAAGAAAAAACTAAAAAAATAAATATAAAATTTTTAAGTTTTTTTTTTTTTTTTTTCATTTTAGGTTTAGGTTTTTCATCATTCAATAATCTAACAAATTCAAATTCAAATTCTAACATCGCACAAAATAATAAATTAAATTTTAATGAAAATATCGAAAATAATTTAGTTAAAGAAAACAATTTAAAAAATTCTGAAATAAAACTAGAATCTAATTTAATTTTTTTATCTAATTCAAATTCAAACAATTCTAATTCTACTCTAGTGTCAACGTCAACAAAAATCCAATTTGATTCATCGAGTTCATCAAGTTCTAATAATTTTAATATTGAAATATTGGGGACACCTATTAGTTCTATTGATTTAAATTCAACATCAATTTATAATTTATCATCAAAAAATTTAACTGCTACAATTAATGGTGGAACTGGTTGGGACGGATATATTTACGATTGGAGAATGGACGGTGAATCTATTGCTCCTATAAATTTACCTTTTGAAAATGATGGAGGTGATAATGTAACTAATTATGCAACACAGAGCTTTACTCCAACCTTAACTGGAAGTCCAACATCTGAAGCAGGTGTAATTGGAAATGCTTATGTTTTTGATGGAACTGTAAAATATATAAATACTACTTGGGATTTTGACCAAAACTCAGGAGGAGATTATCCAACAATTTGTTCATGGTATAATTATACTTATGCAGGAGCAGGTACAATTCATTCTCATTTGTTTGGAACTTATAGCGGGGGTCAGGCCTGGGGAGTTTATATAAATAGTTATGGTAATAATGATATAGAGTCTTGGGGAAGTCCAGGTAGAGTAGTAACTGATTTGGATGCTCAAGGGCAGGTTTGGCAATATATTTGTGTTAGATCAAACTCTGATGATAGTTCAGATGTAATTATGTATAATGGAACAAGAAATACTCAAAATCTTGCAGGAGCAAGAAATGCTTTTGGGACTCATATGACTATTGGTTCGGCAAAAACTTTGGTTCAAAATTTTGTTGGAAAAATAGATGAATTTGTTGTATTTAATAGAAGTTTATCTGATGAACAAATTGATTATATTTATGCTAATGGTAATGATAAAATTGTAAGTCAAGAATTATCTTCGGGACATGATTGGCAAGTATGTGTAACTCCATTTAATTCTACAAGTACTGGAACAGAGACTTGTTCTAATAATATTACAATTAATTCTTGGTTAAATTTAAGTACTAATTATTTTAATATTGAAGATGGAACAAATTGGGAAAAAATAGATAATTCAAGTAATATAATTAATGCAACTATTGGTAAAATTGGGTTTGGAAGAATTAAATATAATAGTTTAAATGTTGGACCATTTACAACTAATATTAATAATAAAATTATTTTTGAAAATAATTTAATTTCAGTTGATTCAGCTAATTTACCCTCAGGATGGAATCAATCCGCAGAAGTTACATTTTATAATCTAACTTGGAATATTGAGCCAGTAGTTTATATAGATGGAGTTTATTGTAGTGATTGTAATATTACTAATTATAATTCAACAAGTGGAGAATTAATTACAACTGTTCCACATTTTTCAAATATTACTACTCAATCTGGAGCTCCAATTATAAATTTAACAAACCCTGTCAATGATTCAAGTTATTTAAGTGGTGAAAATATAACTTTTAGTTTTATCCCATATGGAGATAACTTAAGTTCTTGTTCTTTGTATGGAACCTGGAATGGTGGATGGCATTTGAATGAAAGTTTTTTAATTCACGGCGGAAGACAAAATTTATTTTCTATGGATTTTAATGATAATGACAGAGTATATAATTCAACATTTGCTGAGGATTTATCAACTAATCAAAATAATGCGCAAGTTTTAGGTAATACTATTTTTGTAAATGCTAATGATTCTGGGAGAGGAGATTATTACAATTTTTCTAAAACTGGTGAAGCTAATGGAACAGATGCTGGTGTTGTAATTTTTTCTGATGAGGTTATCCCTTCAAATTTTCAGACAATAGGAGAAAATAATAATTATACAGTTTCTGCTTGGGTAAGAACTGCGTCATCAGGTGATACTTCCGGTGGTGCAAACTGGTGGTGTGATGAAACTATAGTTGAACTTCGAAGTACTCCAAGTCCAAAAGTTCCTTTTAGTTTTGGTTTAAATGATGGAGTTTTGTGTTTGGGACGACAGTCTGTAGGGGAAGTTGGAGAAAGTGTTTCAGGTAATGCAACTATTGATACAACTAATTGGGTTCATGTTGTTGCGGTTGTAATTAATAATTCTGTTGAGTTTTATGTTAATGGTACAAGTGATGCAAATACATCATATTCATCAAATACTGGAAATGCTAGTATTGGGGGGGCTGTTTCAGTATTCAGTATTGGGGTAAGATCTAGAAACGGTGGAGAAATTGATGATGAAAGGTGGGGTGGAGATATTGATGATGTTAATGTTTTTGATCATGCGTTGACTTCATCTGAGGTTCAACAATTATACGCTGGAACATATGATTTTCAAGAAGAAGCTGTTGGAGGGGAACAAATTAATCACACAATCTCAAATTTCTCTGAAGGAGGAGATTTTAATTGGAATGTTATATGTAATGATACAACTAGTGCTGAATCGTGGGCAGTTAGTAATTATAGTTTTAATGTTATAATTCCAGAAGTAATTTTAAGTTCAACTAGTGGAAGTAATACAACTGATGATAATTTAACTATAAATATTGTTGGGCTAAATGCTAGTGGGAATTGGGATGGATATATTTATGATTGGAGAGAATCTGGAAACTCAATAGCGCCAGTAAATTTACCTTTTGAAAGTGATGGAAGTAATAATGTTACTAATTATGCGACGCAAAGTTTTACTGCAACAAAATTTGGAAATACTGGCCAGTCAGCAGGAACTATTGGAAATGCCTATGATTTTCCAGCTAGTGCAGGAACTGATTATATTAAAGTTAATTGGGATTTTAATGAACTAACTGGGGGAGATTATCCAACTTTTTGTACATGGTATTATAGTGATACAACTGCTGCAAGTCAACATATATTTAGTACTTATGAAGCAGCATATGGATGGGGAATTAATGCCCATCATTCTGGTAACACTTCATTAATGGCTTGGTGGAATCATGTTGGAAGTCAACAAGTAACTAATATTACTTCACCTACAGGTTCTTGGAATTTTTTATGTGCTAGACTAAACCAAGATGATTCAGCTGATGTTCTTAAGAATGGACTTAGTGAAGTATGGCATGATTCTACTGGGAGATCTACTAATAATGTAGCCAGAAATCTTTTTATTGGTGCTGGTGGATGGACTACTGGAGTCCAGGAGTTTGATGGAAGGATTGATGAATTTATAGTATTTAATAGAAGTTTATCTGATGAGCAAATTGATTATATTTATAATAATGGAAATAATAAAATACTTTCACAAGAAACTTCTCCACAAGATACTTGGCAAGTATGTATTACTCCATATAATTCAACATCTACTGGAACACAAACTTGTTCAAATAATGTAACAATTTTAGATACATTAAATATTCAAGATATAACTCCAACAAATAATTCAAACCAAAATTATTTAGACATTATTAATATTGGAGCAAATATCACAGGTCCAAATTCAATTGATACAGTAAAATTAAATATTACTTTACCAAATTCAACAGTTGAGCAATACACATTAACAAACTCAACACAAACATTTTATAATTTAAGTTACACTATAACTCAATTAGGCCAATATAATTTAACATTTTGGTCAAATGATTCAGTTGGTGATACAATAATTAAAACAAATAGTTTTAGTTCTCTTGGAGTAATATTAAGTTCAATAGATGGAAATAATTTAAGTTCAGAGAATTTAACAACAAGCTTTGAATTAGGGGGAGGTTGGACAAATTATTATTATACTTGGAAACAAAATAGTCAGAATATAACTCCTAATTTAAATGAACATTTTGTATATTTTCCATTTGATGGAGATAAAACTAATGATTATTCTGGAAATAGTTGGGATTTAACTGAGAATGGAGGGATTTCTCATATAACCTCTGGAGGAGTTAGTGATTCAAGTTATTATTCATTTGATGGAGTTAATGATTTTTTAAGAAATACAAATGATTTTTCATTATCTTCAAATACTGATTTCACAATAAGTACGTGGGTTAAATTTAATATCTCATCAGGTACAAGAGCAATTATGAGAAATGAAAATCAAATTCATTTTGCATCAGACGCAACTAGTAATATTGATATGGATGTTTATTCCTCAACTAATTGGATTGGAAAAAAACATACTTCAAATATAAGTGATGATGCTTGGCATATGGTTACATATACCTGGGACCAATCAGAAGGAAATATAACATGGTATGTAGATGGAATTTTCGATGGGAATTTTGATACAACTCATACAGGATTAAATATAGTTTCAAGTATAGATTTAGTTTTAGGTGCACATTACAATGGTGCTGCTTGGTTTTGGAATGGAAGTTTGGATGATTTTAGAATAATAGAAAAACATTCAACTGCTAATCAAGTTAGAGCATTATATGAATCAACAAATACTTTAGGAACTATGCATAATGCTGTAACTTCAGGAAGTGATGTTTGGCAAGTTTGTATTATTCCTTATAATTCATCAACAATTGGAACAGAAACTTGTTCAAATAATTTAACAATTATTGATGATGCTGATATAGTAATCCCAAGTGTAACAAATTTAATTCCAAGCAGCGGAAGTAATTATAACACAAGTGATACAATTGAAATCGGAGCTGACATTACAGACAATATTG
>AYRE01000016.1_pt1 | contig 32416 bp, 34 predicted proteins | sample 183791 | NCBI WGS metagenome assembly AYRE01 (sample SAMN02391470, study PRJNA226580) | bioreactor metagenome | isolation source: day 6 sample from continuous culture bioreactor with low C:N ratio... | place: Germany: Bremen | reverse complement strand
GAAGATTAATTCTTCAAATTATTTTTATAAAAATTAATTAATTCTAACTAGAAATTTAATAAAACTAATAATATTATTAGTTTTAATTTTAAAAATTTGAATAATTATTCAAAAAAAGAATTCCAAATCATAATTATTCCAACAACAATTAATAAAATTGGCCAATATTTTGAAAATCCAAAATTTAAAACATTTAAACTATTCAATAATTCCAAAATACCAACAGTAATCAATAATACTGGGAACTTTCTTATTTTTTTAAGTGTCATTTTTAATAAAATTTAGTATGAATTTCTGATGCTCCAGCATCAACTTTAATATATATATATTCTTTATCATATTTAAAGTTATCAGTTACATAAGATTTTCCAACCTTTGAAAATCCATTAAATTCAGTTGAACTAAGTCCACCATCATACTCAATCATAACTTGATAATTTTCAGGAAATAATAACTCTAATGAACTAGCACCCAAATCAAAATCCGCTTTAGTTGGATACTTTGCAAAAACAACTTTAGTTTCACTCGCTCCAAAATCCAAATCCAAATCTTTAATCATAAGCTCAGATAAATCTAAAGTAGTCTCACTCGCCCCAAAATCCAAATTTAAATTAATTGGAACTGTAGGATTCAAAAATAACTCCCAATCTTCACCTTGCTTTTCAATATTAAATAATTCTCCTAAACTATTAAATTCAAAATCATTACTTCTATCAATATCAACATAAGCCATATTTTCATCTAAATTAACTACTGTTCCTACCTCATTATCTAAATAAAACGAAGTAACATCTAAATTATATAACTCATAATTAAAACCACTATAAACATTCAAACTTCCACCACCAAAATCAACATTATAAAATATTTCTTTAGTAGAATTATCAATTAATTCTTTTTGATTAATAGTTACAGCATCACTCAAACTACTATCTTCAAACACATAAACATTTGAAATTAAAGCTAGAATAATTGTAAAAACTACAATCATTGATGATACAGCTTTTTTTCTTAACATTAATAACACTCCAGCCAAAATCAAACCAACTGGCCAAAATACATCTATAACTTTCCAAAAACTTAATTGTAAAATATCAAAATTAATCATTAAAATTAAAATTCCAAAAAACAAAAAAAAACTCCCAAAAACAAATCTTGTAGTATTTTTTATCATCTTAAAACTTTAATCCTCCTTTTTAACTAAAATATAAATTCCTAATCCAATTAATAAAACTGGCCAAATAAAATCCCAATTAATACTCCAAAATAATTCTTCAAATAAAAAAATTCCTCCTATCGCAATTAAAATTAATCCACCAATATACCTTCCACTTGAAGACTCTACCTTTGTATCTTTAATTTTCTCAGAAATTTCTGAAACTTTTTCTTCGGCTACTGTTCTTTCACTTCTTTTTTGGTTAGGGTTTTCTGGAACTAAAATCCAAAAAATAATATACGCAATTAATCCAACTCCGCTAGTAAACATAGTAATTAAAAATACTAATCTTACCCAAATAGCATCAATATTTAAATACTCGGCAATTCCACCACAAACACCAGCAATCATCTTATCTTCTTGAGATAAATATAACTTTTTAGTCTTTCTAGTTTCATAACTTCCAGATTCATTATCTTCCATATCAACAACTTTCTCCTTTTTAAGAGTTTTTTTACTTCCCTTTTCCTTTGTTTTTTTTTCAACCATACATTAACTAAAGCTTTTAACCTTTATAAAAAACAAGGAGCACAACTCCTTTTTAAGAGTAAAAATAGAGTTCAACTCCATAAACATTTATAATAAATAAAAACCTAAACAATATTATGATAAACCAAATTTTTCAAAAATTACTTGAAAATACAATTCAAAATTTAGATTTAATATTATTTATAACAATACTATTATCATCAATTATAATTTACAAAAAATCCAAAACTTATTACAAATTAAGTTCATATCAAGGATTTAAACATTTCGCAAACGCATTTTTATTTTTAGGATTAAGTGCAATTTCAACATTTACTCAATCAACTATATCTAAAATAATTTCAATTTCTCAACTTACGCAAAATACACCAATACTTCAAATTTATGAATCTTTAACTTTTGTAAATTTCTACTTTCTAGCAATGGCTGGATTTTTTTTAATTTACTCCCTTGTCTGGAAAGAAATTAAACAAAAAAATTTCAATATATTATTACTAAATTTATTAGCAATTTCACTTTCATACATTTCATATCAAAAACATTACTTATTCTATATTGTAATGATTATTCTTTTAATTTATGGGATCATGATAAGTTATGAAAAATACATAAATTCCAAAAACAAACAATCACAACTATACTTAATTAGTTTAATTTTAATCACAATAACTTTCATAATTCAATTACTTTTAGGATTTTTTGAAATTATAAAATTATATGCTAACATCATAACAATAGGAGTTTTCATAATTCTACTTTATTTAACACAAAAAAAATAAAATGGCAAAACAAAAAAGAGATAGATTAGATTTGATATACGACATTCTAACTAATATTAGGAAATCAAATAATACTATTGGACCAACAAAACTTCAAAACAAATCTAATCTATCAAGTTTAATGTTTAAAGATTATATTGAAGAACTAGAACAAACAAAATTACTAGAAAAAATAGAAACTCCAAAATCCGCAAAATACACATTCACACTCACAAAAAAAGGAAATCAATTTTTAGATAAATATAAAGAAATGAAAAGTTTTGTTGAGAGCTTTGGACTATAAAATGAAAAATAATAATGTTAATTTTTTTAAAATAATATTTTTAATTTTATTTTTAATATTTAGTTTCAACTTATATACTCACTACAAAGAAATAAAACAAGAAAAATTTGCCTATGATAATTTACATAATTATTTTAAAGATATTGACAAATTACATCAAACATACATAACATTTGATTACTGGGGGAAAATTTTATTTTTAGATAAAAATTTAACTAAAATAAATTCATTCAATTTAGGAATGGATACTCCAATGTATAAACTATGGGGAGTAAATAAAATAAATGACGAACTATGGTTTGGATTTAGTTCTATTGTATATACTTGTAATATAGTTTATTGTGACAATGTTAAAACAAATAAAATTTTCATAATCAATACAAAAAATTCTTCCACATATAAACTAATTGAACTTCCAAATTTATATGGTCCTTATAAATTTTGTAATGACAATAATTTTGTTTATATGACATCATATCAATCAGGTGGAGAATTCGGATATGCGAAAATAAATTTAAATAATTACTTAGTAATATTTAATGAATTAATTGGGGATTATAATATGGACCCAAGTCCCGAGATTTTTTGTAATATTAACAATTCAAATTACGTTCTAACTTCAGGTTCATTAGTTAAATTTAATAAAAATAGTTCTAATTTTGATTTAATATACAGGAGTAACGATGATAACATCCAATATAATTATTTCAATAACTCACTTTCAACTGATAATGAATATATTCATATAAGAGATTTATTTCTTAAAGAACAAAAATACATACAAAATATTTCAAAAAATAAAGATAATTCTCACACAGTTCAAAGTGTGATATACTTAGAATAAAAATAAATTAAAATTTTATTTTTTATTCTTTTTGCCTCTATTTAAAAAAGCAAAAATTCCTAGCGAAAACACAGCACCAAATGTATCAGCTAAAATATCTTTTTGAGCATCCCAAATATCTCCTTGTGAACCTAAAACTTCAAGACCTGCTGTAGGATCTCCCATAATCGCAAACTGCCACTCAAACAATTCATAAAATCCAGCAACTGAAATAATAAAAAATAAGGGGAATAAATATAATATCCAATTAGAATTAACTAATTTTTTTTTACTTAATAACTCAGCGCAAGCAAAAGCGTAAAACCCAACAGAAAAATGAGCAACTCTATCATACATATTTCTCTCAAAACCTAAAGCATTCCACAATCCAAAATCAGGAACTCTAGCAAAAGTATAATGCCCGCCAACTGTATGCATAAAAATCAAAATTGACATTAAAATATATGCCGTATTTGAAAACTGAAATTTTTTATATGTTAAAACAAGACCTAAAACAATCAACATAATTGGAATATTCTCCGCTAACCAAATTTCACGCCCATAAGGATTAATTCCCAAAATTGTAAATATAATAATATACAAAATTAACAAATAATGAGGTAACTTAAGTTCTTTAATAAATTTTAATAAATTCATAATCATAATATAATTATCATAATTATAAATAATTGTATTCTAGAAATAAAACTATGTGAAATTTTTAATTTCACATCGGTTTAGAAATCAAAGATTTCTTGAAATAATCATTAAAAATTATTGGTTAATAATTTTTAAAAATCTTTCAGAAACTTTATCCCAATTAATGATTGAAAAAAATTCATCAATATGTGCTGGTCTCTTATTTTGATAATCAATATAATAAGCATGTTCCCAAACATCAATAACTAAAATAGGTTCCTCCTTATTTACACATACATCCATCATAAAATTATCTTGATTAGCAGTATTATAAATAACTAATTTCCCATTTGAATCAACTGCAAGCCAAGTCCAACCTGAACCAAAAACTGCTGCTGCTTTTTGTGAAAACTCATCCTTAAATTTATCAAAACTTCCAAAAGAATCAACAATTGCCTTATGCATCTCAGGCAACTCTGAAGGTCCTGAACACTTAGGTGCCATAGACTCCCAATAAAATTGGTGATTCCAAAATCCTCCTCCCATATTTCTAATTGCTGGCTTATCAGCAACATTTGCAAAAATTTCTCTAAAATCTTCTGACTCAATTTGAGCAGCTTCAAGTGCCCCATTAAACTTATCACAATAAGTTTGGTGGTGTTTGTCGTGGTGAACCTTTAACGTTTCCTCTGAAATGTGAGGTGCTAAAGCATCATAACTATAAGGTAAATCTTTTAAATTAAATTTAGTAGCCATACTCTATAAAATATTAAAGAATATATAAATCTACTTTGTATACTCACAAAACAAATATTTTTTCACACATTTACTTTAATAAATTTTCCATATTAATAGTAGAATCAAATTTTCCTTTATAATTTTTAAACTCATTATCCAAATCACTAATTAACTTTATCATAACTCTATAACTTGTAAAATTATTAACTTTTTCATCTTTATTTTTAGAAAATAACTTTGAAATAAAACCTTGGTGATGATTTTTCAAATTATCAGTTAATAACTTCATAGACCCCATATAATTATTATAATTTTTAATTGGAAATGTATCCAAATCAATATTCACCTTAGTCCAATTTTCCACATCATCATCTTCATCCTCATTATAAACTCCTAAACCATAATAAGTTTGTTTATTAAAATCAATATGTTTTAATTTTTCTAAAATAATATCTTGTAACTCTACATAAAAATACTTTTTTAACAACCAATCATTACAAGATAACAAAACTCTATTCCCATAAGGAGCAGCCTTAAATACACCAACAAATTTCCCTTGGAAAAATATTAAAATTCCTTTTCTATAATCGGAACTTTCCTTATTTAAAATTCTAAAAAAATACTCAGGAGTATCTGGACAATTACCCTCCTTTTTTTCATATTTAGAATAAATATTTTCTTGATTTAATAACTCAACATTTGCTTGATTATTTTTTAAAAATCTTTTATTTCTAATAGAAAATTTAATTTTATTATTTTTAAAATAATTACAAATCATCTGGAAATAAATTCTATCTCGACTCTCCACATAATCATTCATATAATACACATAAAATACTACATCATCTAAAGAATTAAACTCAACCCTTATTATTTCATAATCATTATAACTTAAAATACACTTATTAATTCCTGACTTTTCAAAATATAAAGGTTTTGAAAAATAATCTTTCAACTCATTAACATACTTTAAATAATCTTCAAACCTATTCATTTTAAATTCCCTAACTTAATCTCATAATCAAAATTCCCATTAAAACTCTTTTCAGACTCATAAACACACTTAATTAAATTAAGCAACTTTTTATAAATCGAAATTTTAGTTTTTCCAGATTTAAACTTAAATATCTTTAAATAACTTCTAGAATTTTGTAAATCCATCTCAGAAAACTCAGATAACTTCATAATTTCCTCAAAATTATGTAAATACCTACTTCTCTCCATTGGATCAAAATTTATTGGTAAAGAATTTCCAATAAAATTTATTCTTATCCAATCCTTTTTTTCATCCTTAACTTTATCAACATTTTTAATAATATCTCCAACTAATTTTTTATTTAAACTATAAACAGCTAACTTTTCATTTCTACTATCTCCAAAAGACAAAAGTAACGGATTATTAACAATCTTTAATAATCCAACCAACTCTGAATTTAAATAAACTAAAACACCTCTCTGAGCATAATACCCATTTCTACTCAAAATATTAAAAAAATCATACGCTGACTGCTTACACTTTCCATAACTTTCCTTATTTGACTCAACCAAATACCTATCATCAGCCTCAACATCCTTTGCTAATTTATTTGCTCTATTCATATAATTATTCTTAACAAAAACTTCACACCCAAACTCCCTAATTAAATTAAAAATAACTCTAAAATACTCCTTATGGATACTCTCATCATACTTAAACGTAAACTCCAAATTATTACTATTAGAATAAAATTTTAAAATTCTATCATCATTATAAAAAAATTCAATAGAATTAATTCCAGACATTAACTTAATTGGACTAGACAACCTACTATCTAAAAACTTCAACAACTCAAACTTTTTAACATCATCAATCATTTTAATTCCTCCAACTTAACTTTTTCAACACTCTTTAACATTTTATTCTCAAGTTCAATAACAGCATCTAACATTGCTCTCATAATTTTTGTAAAATTTCCATTATTTCTATCTTTTCTACTAAACAAAGTTCCAAACATAGAATTATTAACTAATGTATTCGCCCTATCAAAATAAATACCATTTAACTTCACATAATCATTAAAAAATTCATTTCTCCTAGACATCCCAAAACTCTCTGAAACAATAGGAATTGAAAAATAATAATCATGCTCCTGATAATTTCCATCACAAAAATGAATAATATTTGCCCCAATTCCCGACACAAATAAATAATCATCCTTCTTATAAGGTAAATAATTAACATTTGAAAATAAATCATTAATATAATTTGGATACTCATTAACTTCTCTAGAAACAATTGACAAATTATCAAAACACTTTGAATATCCATTATTAATATACCAATCTAAAATATAATACATAATTGTAAACTCAAAATAATCAACCTGAACTCCTCTAACTGTAGAATTTCTAAAATACAAAACTAAAGACCTACCAGAAATCTTAAACTTATAATTCTCAAACATTTTTTGAATTTTATCTCCAAACCTATTTTCTGATATTTCTTTTTCCTGTAAAAAATTAACTTTTTTAATATTTAAATCTCGAATAAACTTTGGAATTGGTTCAATAAAATCTAACTTAATATCTTTAGAATAAATATCACACAAAGCTCTAAACTTCTCAGGATAACTCATAGAACTAAAATCAAAATTACTTGAATTAAAAATGTTTAAAATTTGGACTCTTAATTTTTTAATATCTAAATAATTACAAAAAAAAAATTGAAAATCCGAAACATCATCTCTTGGTATTTTTAAAAAATAATTAAGAATATAACAATTTCTATAAATTCTATCTTTTTCAAAAATAACTCTATCGGATTTATTTAATTCTAACTTTAAATTTTCATACCGAAAATCCTTAACCATAAAATAAATTTAATAAAAATAATATATAAATACTTGTAATCTTAAATTTAGAAATAAAAAATAAAATAAATAAATTTCAATAAAAATTTATTTACTCTTCAACAACAGACTCTTCACAAGGAATCTTCTCAACAGATAAAATTTCATCATCTTCATCTAAATTCACAACCTTCACACCCTTAGTATTTCTACCAATAATTCTAAAGTCAGACACAGGCGTTCTCACAACCTTCTTTTTAGTAATAATAAATAAATCATCCTCTTCACCAACAGCATTCATTCTAACAACTTCACCATTTCTATCATCAGTCTTAATATCTAAAACTCCACGACCAGCTCTCTTAATAGTTGAATACTCACTTAATAAAGTTCTCTTTCCAAATCCTTTCTTAGTAACAGTTAATAATGTTTTACCAGGTTCAGCTAACTCAATTCCAACAACCTCTTCACCATCACGTAAATTCATTGCCTTCACTCCTCTAGCAGTTCTACCAAGCATAGATAAATCACTTTGCTTAAATCTAATACTCATACCAACATTAGACTCACAAACAATATCAGCCTCAGAATGTGTATAAATCACAGATAAAACAGTATCTCCTTCATCTAAATTAATTGCCTTAATTCCACCATTTCTAGGTTTTGAAAAATTACTCATTTCAGTCTTCTTAATAATTCCCTTCTTAGTTAAAAAGATTAAATGACCAGTAGTTAAATCAGAAACATTCAAAATATTTGTAATCTTCTTACCTTTCAAATCAATATAATTAACAATAGGTCTTCCCTTTGTAGTAGCTTTCGCAGTTGGAATCTCATAAGCTTTCATCCAATTAATATTCCCATCTGATGTAAAAATTAAAACAGAATCTCTTGAATTAGACACAAATAAATTCTTAATCATATCTTCATCCTTAAAATTCGCATTAACTCCCTTTCCACCTCTCTTTTGAGTTCTATACTCTTCGATTGGAACTTTCTTAATATAATCATTTTGAGTAACCATAACTGCAAAATCTTCATCCTTAATTAAATCTTCAATCGCCATAGTCCCCTCATCAGAAATAATCTTAGTTCTTCTCTCATCATCAAACTGCTCACGAATCTCAGTTAACTCAGATCTTACAATCTTTAATTGTTCAGACTTATTATCTAAAATAAATTGTAAACCAGAAATAATATCAACAATATTATTATATTCTTCACGAATCTTATCAGTCTCTAAACCAGTTAATTTTTGTAACTTCATATCTAAAATTCCTTGAGATTGAATATCTGATAATTTATATCTACTAATTAATTCTTCCTTCGCTTCTGCTCCTGACTTTGAAGCTTTAATTAAAGCAATCACATCATCAATATTATCTAAAGCAATAGTTAAACCTTCTAAAATATGTAACCTATCCTCAGACTTTTTCTTCTCAAAAATAGTTCTCTTAACAACAACCTCTTGACGAAAGTCAATAAAATTATGTAAATAAGATTTTAAATTTAAAATAGTTGGAACACCAGCAACAATTGCAAGTAATCTAGCATTAAAATTTGTCTTCAATGATGAATATTGATATAATTGATTTAATACAACATTTGGATCAGCATCCTTTTTAACTTCAATAACAATTCTAATTCCATTTTTATTAGTTTCATTTCTAATATCTGAAATATCTTTAATCTTTCCACCCTTAACTAAATCAACAATTTGAGTAATTAATGTAGTAATATTTGTTTGATAAGGAACTTGTTCAATAATAATTGCTTCTCTATTTTTCTTAATTTCTTCAATAGAACATACAGCCTTCATTGTAACTGCACCTTCTCCATTAATATAAATATCTTGTAAACCTTTCCCTTGTAACATTGTAGCTCCAGTAGGGAAATCTGGTCCTTTAACATGACCCTTTCTAACTAATTCTTCAACAGATTGATCAGGATTATCAACTAAATCTAAAGCAGCATCAACAACTTCCCCTAAATTATGAGGAGGAATATTTGTAGCCATACCAACAGCAATTCCAGAACTTCCATTAACTAATAAAGTTGGAATCTTTGTAGGTAAAACACTAGGTTCAACAGTTTGTTCATCAAAATTTGGAACCATATCAACAGTTTCCTTATCAATATCGTGTAAAAACTTTTCAGTAAACTTAGTCATCTTAGCTTCAGTATAACGATAAGCCGCTGCACCATCACCTTCCATAGAACCAAAGTTACCTTGTCCATCAACAATTGTATATCTCATATTCCATTTTTGAGCTAATCTTACCATAGCATCATAAACTGAACTATCACCGTGAGGGTGGTATTTTTTTAAAACTTCTCCCACAACTCCGGCAGACTTAGAATATTTCTTTCCAGGTGTTAATCCTTCCTTAAACATTGCATAAATAATTCTTCTATGAACTGGTTTTAAACCATCACGAACTTCAGGTAAAGCACGACCTACAATTACACTCATAGCATATTGTAAATAAGAGTCTTTAAGTTCGGATTCAATATAAACATCTTTAGTTCTTAAACTTTGATTGTTATCCATAATAATATCTACAAAAATACCCTATTAATGGTTTCGTTACCACTATATGAAAAACGCTAAAAAATCACAAAAAATCAATCCAAAAACAACCAAATTCTTAAATTTCCTAAAAATTAGCCAATATTTGACGACTTTTTCAAAAACTCACATCGATTTTAAGACGTCTTTTTGAAATTATTTCTAAAATTTAAATATTTTCAATTTTTTTTTTATCTAGAAAAATCATCCAAATCACAAGTAAATTTTCCATTATTTCCTTTATAATAATAATCTAAAATTAAAACTCCATTTTGTCTCAAAAATTTAATTTCATTTGAAAACTTATACTTTTCACCACCCATTTCTTGATGAACATTCTCAAAATAATTTGGATACTCATTATCATAATTAATTAAATCTTTATCAATATACTTTTTAATTTCTGACTTTCGAGACTCCCTTTTCTCTAAAGAATCATGAAAATTTAAAGTTCCTAAATAACTAGTAATAATTGTAAATTTATCCCTTTTAATTAAATCAGTAATTGTTGCTAAAATACATCTATTTCTAAACAAACCAACAACAAAAACATTTGAAATATCATTCTTACTTAATTGCTCAAAAACTTCTGTGTCATACATCGCAGAATTAGATTTTTTACTAATATTAATTACTTTTGAAAAATTATTTTCCTCACTCAAAACTGATTTCCCAATTGTTTGTTTATTTGTAACATCAAAAAATAAAATTTCATTTTTTAAACATAATTCCTTAACCTTTCTTAAATAATTAATAAAACCACTTAATTTTTTATTTTTCATAAACACATTTGAAAAAAATCCTCTTTGAACATCAACACAAATCACAGCAAATTTTTCATCCTTACTTTTAGAAAAATTATATATTTTTAAAAAATCATTAATTGCACGATTTTCACTAGAATACTTTTTCAAATCAGTCATAATAAAATATCTATTAAATTAATATTTTATAAATTTATTCAACAACTAACCTAAATATTTATTATTTAATCTAAATAAATATGTTGATACACATCTGAAATTCTTTTATCTTTACACTCAACTTTAGAATCTAATAACAAATTTAATTTATCATTTTTAGAAATATTCTCTAAAAACTCAATTCCATAACTTAAAACTCTTGTATCTTCTAATTTATAATTATTTAAGCCATCAGAACTTGTAATAAACTCATTCCAATCATTAAATAAAACCTCACAATTTCTAATAATTACAAATAAACTCTCAGAAACATTTTGAACTAAACTTGATAACTTATTACCCATTTGTTCAAAAACTGTTTTCTCTAAACTATAATTTTCACAATCTAGTAAATCCTTAAAATCAATTTCATAAATATTATCATTAAAATTTTTATAACCTTTAGAACTTACAACAAGAACTCTTTTTTTAGATGCCATAGAATTGAATTTACGATTTATATTTAAAAATATTACATTGTAAATTTATCCCAAAATTAATTTTTTTTCACATTATGAAACTTTTTTTTAAATATTTTTATTTTTTATTCACAAAATTGTTTTCCCAAATCTTATAAAAAACAATAAATTAATTAAATTATGAATATCGCAGAACTAAGAGAAATTTTAACTAATTTTAAAATTGACCAAGATAAAATTAATGAATATCTACAAAATAAAGAAATTGTAGAACTAAATAACAATTTATACTTATTACCACAAAATTATGATAAATTAAAAAACGAAATTTCAAATGATAATTTAATTTATATTCAACTAAAATATTTATCTCCAAGTATTTTATTATTAAACTGGATTAAAAATAATACAAAAAATGTATTAAAAATTAAATCAGAAAAAAGAGCACTAGATTTTACTTATGGAAAAGATTTATTTCAAGACCTTGTAACAAAAAATTCAAAATGCGAATTTGAATTAAATAAATACTTTATTGTTGAATTTAATAATGAAATTTTAGGATATATTCAAGTAGCAGATAAAAAATTAAACAATGAATTTCATGTTGGTGACTATCTTAAAGAAAATTAAATTATATATAATTTTAAATAATTCAACTTCAAAGATACTCCAAAATTAGACACTTTAGATTTAAATAAATATTTCAATTCAACAATTTATGACAGAATTTTCAAATCTTAAAACTTTAAGGTCATTTGACGAAAACTCTCTCCCAGACTTAGATGTTGTAACTTTGGGAGCTCTTGAATTATTTCAAGAAAACAAACCAGAATCCTTAGATTTCTCAAAACATTCTAGACCATTAGTTGTTGGAAGTGGGAATGCAATTTCTACAGCAAAAATTTTATTTGAAAATACAAATGCTATTTACGCAAACGAATCAGACTATAAAGAAAAATTAAATTTAGATATTGACTCAGTTTACATATTTTCAGCTAGTGGTGGAAAGCACGCACCAATTTTAGCGAAAGCAGCTAAAGAAAAAAACCTTGAAACATTTTTAATAACTTGTTCAAATAATTCTCAAGCAGAACAAATTGTAGGAAAAGAAAATACAATTGTAACACAAAAAAATAGAGAACCATATACATATAACACTTCAACTTACTTAGGTTGGATTTTAGCAAAAACAAAAGAAGATCCAAAAGAAATTTATGATTTTATTGAAACAAAAATTAAACCTCAAATTCCTCATAATTTTATTCACTATACTGGATATTTATTAGTAACTCCAGATAAATTTGTAAACTTAAATCCATTATTTGAAGTTAAATTTATTGAATTGTTTGGAAGAAAAATAGCAAGAGATGTAAAATCAGCTGAAGAACTAAAACACGCAGTAACAGTTGTGCCAAGTAACACTGAATTATGTATTAACTTTACTGGAAAAGAAGTTGACTTTGTAGGAGATGTATTAAACATTGAAATTCCAGAAAATTTTGGACACGGTGCAATGATGGCAATTACATATTATATAATTGGATACATTCAAAAACAAAACCAACCATACTTTAAAGAAAATATAAAAGAATATATCCAAAGAAACGCCAAAGGAGATTTCGGAAAAGCAATCAGTACGATTGTAGAATAGAATAATTTTTCTTTTAGAAAAATTATATTTTATTTATTTTTAATTCTTTAACAAAATAGAAATTTTGACAAAGTCAAAATTGTAATTTATGCTCAAAAAAATAGAAAAAATTTGTTTCACAAATTTTTATATTTAAATAATTCCTTGAGCAATCATAGCATCAGCAACCTTAATAAAACCACCAATATTTGCCCCTTTAACATAATTCACATAATCTTCTTCTTTTCCATACTTTACACAAATTTCATGGATATCTTTCATAATATTTTCTAACTTTTCTAAAACTTCTTTCTCACTCCAAGACAATCTAATTGAATTTTGAGCCATCTCTAAACCAGACACAGCAACTCCACCTGCATTGGACGCTTTCCCAGGTGCAAACAAAATTTTATGCTTAATAAATTCATCAACCGCAGATTTAGTTGATGGCATATTTGCACCCTCACCAATAACTCTAACACCATTTGAAATCAAACTCTTCGCATCATCTAAATCAAGTTCATTTTGTGTAGCACAAGGCATAGCAATATCTGCTTTAATTTCCCAAGGTCTAGAACCTGCTAAATATTCAACTCCATAAAATTCATCTGCATATTCAGAAATTCTCCCTCTCTTCTCATTTTTCAACTTTTTAATATATTCTAATTTCTCTAGATCAATTCCATCTTTATCATAAACAGTTCCACCTGAATCAGACATTGACAAAACTTTAGCACCTTTTTTAATTAATAATTCAGTTGCAAACTGAGCAACATTTCCAGACCCTGAAACAAGCACAGACTTACCATTATAATCTTCATCAATAGTTTTTAACATATTTTCAACAAAAAAAACTAAACCATAACCAGTAGCCTCAGGTCTAATTTTACTTCCACCATGATGTAAATGTTTCCCAGTTAAAGTTCCAGTAAACTCATTTCGAAGGCGCTTATATTGTCCAAATAAATACCCTATCTCACGACCACCAACACCAATATCTCCAGCAGGCACATCTAAATTAGATCCAATATGACGACTCAACTCAGTCATAAAAGATTGACAAAATTTCATAATCTCATTATCAGATTTCCCCTTAGGGTCAAAATCTGAACCACCCTTTCCACCACCAAGCGGCAAATTCGTTAAAGAATTTTTAAACACTTGTTCAAACGCTAAAAACTTTAAAATACTTAAATTAACCGATGGATGAAATCGAAGTCCACCTTTATATGGTCCAATAGCAGAATTCATCTGAACTCTAAATCCACGATTAATTTGAATTTCTCCATTATCATCAAGCCACGGAACTCTAAACATAATAACTCTCTCAGGCTCAACCATTCTCTCCATAATTTTTTCATCTAAATACCTTGGATTTTCTTCTAAAAATGGATAAATTGAATCTACAACTTCTTCAACAGCTTGTAAAAATTCACTCTCATGTGAATTTTTTAATCTTACTTGTTCCATAAATTTCTCAACATTTTTTTGTGTCATAAAATCCTTATAAATTTTAAACTATATAAATAAATCTTAATTATGAAATTAAACTAAACAATTTCACAAAATAACTAACGAAATTAATAAACAAAAAATCACACAATAAAACAAAATTATAAATATAAATAAATTTAAAATTTAATATGGAAAAAGTAAATCAAAGAAAAAAATTAAATTATACAATTCATAATTTTAAAACATCTGATAATATTACATTAAATGGAATTTTAAATCAATCTAAATCAAAGCAAAACAACTCAACAATTATATTACATATTCACGGTATGTGTTCAGATTTATTATCAAATGTTGGACAACTAGTATCAGAAACAGCAAATAAAAATAAATTCTCCTCATTTATAATTAATACGAGAGGACATGGAATTGTATCAAGTTTTAAACAAACAAATAAAGATGGAACTAAATCCTATCATACAGGTGGAACAGCTTATGAAATTTTTGAAGATTCACAAATTGATATTCAAGCAGGAATTGATTATCTAAAAACTTTAGGATATAATAAAATTATTTTATCTGGACACTCAACAGGGTGTCAAAAAATAATAAATTATCAATTAAATAACCTAAAAACAAAAACTGTAAAAGCATTAATTTTACTAGCTCCAGGAGATGACTTAAATGTTGAAAAAAGAGATAACTCAGAATTTCAAAAAACTTTAAAATTATCAAAAGAAAAATTCAATTCAAAAGCACTTTTCGCAACACACGACTTTGGATTACTATCTGCGAAAAGATTTTATAATTTATTTAAAAAAACATCAATAGAATCAAATCTATTTAATTATACAAAAAATCTTGAATACTTAAAACAAATTAAAATTCCAATTTTAAGCTTAATTGGAGACGAAGATCCATATTTCTTAGATGTTCAAAAAGCAACAATTAATATCAAAAATAATCTAAAAAATCGAAAATCAAATTCAATATTAACAAAAGGAAATCATAGTTACTATGGTGCTGAAGTTGAATGTGCTAGACATATAATTGATTTTTTAAACAAATTATAATTATTTTATAATTTATTTTTTCAAAAATTACAAATTATTATAAATAATAAAATTCAGTTTAATTTTATGACTGATGAGAAATCTGCTTGGATGAAATGGAATCATACTAAAAAAAGAAAAAAATTAACTGATACTTTAGAAATTACAAATAATTTATTTTTTGAAAAACTATCTATTCCTGAAATTGCTAAAAAAAGACATTTTAAACTACAAACTATTGAATATCAAATAATTGAATTAATTACTTTAGGATATATTTATTTAGGAGATGTTGTTGAAGATAGTTTAGCTCATCAAATTTTAGATACATTTGAACACCAAGTTCCAGAATCACTAAAAGAAATTAAAGAAAAACTTCCTGAGGATATAACTTACTTTCAAATTAAATGTGTATTAGCATCAATTAATAATCAACCAGATAGTATTCATGATTAATATTAATATTGCTTAATTATTTTCCACCAATTTATTTACTAAAATTTAATATTAAATTTTAAATAAAATCTTATTTTTCTTTGATTAAATGAAACCTTATCTAATAATTCAACCACTAATTATAATTTTTATATTTTACTTTATATTTGGATTATTTTTATATTTTAATCAAACAAACATATTATTTTACCCAAATTCTCAAGACTTCAACGTCTGCACAAATTTAGACTACACTCAAAAAATAACTCACAATAAAACAAGATTCTACTACTACGAAAATAAAAATAATAAAAATGATCTAGTAATATATTATCACGGTAACGCAGGTTCAGCCTGTGACAGATTCCAAATCGCAAACAAACTAAAACAAAATAATTTATCTTTTATAATTGTGGAATACGCTGGATACTCAACAGACAAATCTAAAATAACTCAAAAAAATTTAAATCAAAATGTTTTAGATATAATTGATTTTACAAAAACTAAAAATTATAATAATATTATTTTAGGAGCAACAAGTATAGGTTCAGGATTTGTATCAAAATATGTAAAAATAAACTCAAACAACATAAATAAAATTTTCTTAATATCTCCATTCGACACACTACAAAATTTAGCACAAAGTAAATATATATTTTATCCTGCTAAATTAATGTTAAAATATGAATTTAATAATATTGAAAACTTAAAAGATTACAAAAATGAATTAATTATTTACCATGGAAATAAAGATAAAATAATTCCAAACAAATTTTCTAAAAATCTTTACAATAATCTAAAAACTAAAAATAAAAAATATGAACTAATTGAAAATAAAGGACATAACAATTTACACTCAAATATTTTTTATGATAAATTAATCTCTGAATTTATCATCAATAATCCAAAATAATAAAAATTCTAACAAAATAAAACTTAAATAAAATAAAATAAAAAACCACTCATTAAAAATATGATAACTTAAATCACTTGGATACATAATCCACAAATCATTTGAAAATAAATACTTATGAAAAATATTATTCCAAAAATAAGAAAAAAAAGGTAAAACAACTAACGGAAATAAAATAATATATTTTAAATATTTCTTAACAAAAACTAATCTTTTCAAATTAACCTTTTTCAAATTCACAACCAAAAAAGCGACACATAAAACAAACACCGACATAAATTTATCAAAAATTTCTCGAACATCAATATAATGTAAAATCTCTTTACTTGACCAAACTAAAGAATCTAATGGGGAAATATGTAAAAAAAATCCAATTAAATCCAAAGAATAAGAAAATAATAAATTAATTGGTAAATCAATTCCAGTTAAAAAAAATAATATCAAATAAAAAAATGGATCAAGTAATAAAATTAAAAATCCTAAAAAATATATTATATAAGAAAAACAAAATTTTTCAATTAAATTAAATAAACAATATTTATTTTCCCAAAATTTCATTTTCACTCTCCCTGATTAATTTATTTTCTAACTCAATAACTGATTCTAAAATAGTTTTCATTAATTTATTAAAATCACCATTATTTGAAGACTTCTTTAAAATAAAATATCTATATATAAAATTCATTTGTTCTTCATCAAACTCATTAATATCTTTTTTAGCCATATCATTTTCTCTATCATAATAAACTCCTTTCAATTTTACACATTTTTTAAATTGTTTTCTATCCATATGGGAAATTGCTTCAGAAATAATCGGAATTGACTTAGTTTGAGTATAAATCTCCTCAAAATCCCCATCAGCTAAATGAACTATATTTGATCCAATTCCACAACCTATCACAAAATTTGACCAATCAGATTTAAAATTTTTCAAATCTAAAAAATTAAAATCTTTAAATAAAACTTTCAGATATTGCGGGTAATCACTTTCAAATCTTGCAACAACATTTAAACTATCAAAACACCTTGAATAACCAGAATTAATATACCAATCTAAAATATAATACATAATAGAAAATTCTAAATAATCAACTTGCCTTGAACCATGAGCTCTTTGTCTAAAATATAAAACTAAACTTCTACCAGAAATCTTAAACTTATTTTCTCTAATTAAATTAATAATATTATCAACTTTAGTTTTTCCAACAATTGACAATAATTCTTTTTCCTGTAATTGATTAATCTTTCTAATATTTTCATTTCTTTTATCAGTTGGAAAAACCACAAATTGTTTTTTTAAATCTTTAGAATAAATATCACACAACTTAAAAAATAAATGTGGATAATCCAATTCCACAATTTCTTTATTTTCAAACACTGGTTTTAAATTTTTATAAAATCTATAAATATAACTATGGGCACAAAAATAAAATAAAAACTTAGTTAATTTAGAATTATCAAAATTTAGAAATAAAACAATATTCTCTTTATCCCTATAATCCTTATCTAAATTAAATATCTTTTTCTCAAAATTATTTAACTCAGATTCAAAATTTTCATAATCAAATTTATTATTTATCATTCTTTTAAAAACTTAATAAAATAAATTTTTATAAATTAATGTATTATTAATTCCTAAATACAAAAATTACTTTCTCCATTTCATTACGAAAATAATTTTAAAATTAACCGTTTCCCGTTGGTCACTTAACATTTAAATTTTTTCAAAATATAATCGTCGTCTATCGCTCCTCACATATTTTAAAAAAACTAATTAAAATCCGCTCACTCCAACCCAATCACAAAACTTTCCTCAATTCTCCCATTCCCTAAATTTGAAAGTCCAACAATTCCACTTGTAGCAACAGGCAAATCAACATTCAAAAACGGCGTCATAATCATAGAATATCCATATAAATTTCCAGAATAAAATCCAGAACTTAAATTAAAAAAGTCATAATAAATTGGCAGATAACTAGAACTAATTCCTTCAGGCACAAAATCAACAACAACTGAATCAACAGAAAAATTAATATAATTTTCAACATCAATCTTTGATTCATAAAAATTAGAAGAATCATATTTAATTGATTTAGAAACCTTTGAATGATACTTCTTAAAAGTATTAAAAGTAAATAAATCCGAAGTATCATTTCCATTAATAACATTATCCGCATAAACTTGCCAATCAAAAATTCCCTCTCCAACTGAATAATTAAAACTAGTAACTTCTCCCTCCACACAAGAAACATTTTGAATAAAAACCGAATTCAAATAAAAACCACAATCTAAAGTAGAATTATAAGAACTTGTCAAACTCCACTTAAACTCAACCTCACTCAAACTCAAAAACGAACTAGCATTAACCGGACTAATTAAATTTACTACAAAAGGTAAATCTTGTGAAATTAAAATTCCATAATTATTTGACTTATTCTCCTTAATACTTAAAACATCTGATGAAATAATAAATGTAATATTATAACTTGAATTAACTGCTCCAGTCGCATTAATACTCCACCCAATATTACAACTCCCATCTTCAACAGGATTACAAGTTTGAGGTTGTGGACTTGAAGTCCAAAATGGTAAATCACTTGAAGTTGGAATAATAGTATTAGTTCTATCAACAACAGATACCAAACTAGGTTCACTATCCACATAATTTCTAGCAAAAATTTGGCCAGGAAAATTCGCCGAAGATAATCTTTTAAATCCACTTCCATCATTTATACATCCTTGTAAACTATCTCCTCCTGAACCTTCTTCATGAAGAAAATCTATCCAATAACCAACTCCAGCTTCCAAATTTTTACTTCCAGGTGTCCCAGAACTTCCACAAGTTCCAGCTCCGTGACCACCATACCAAAACCCTAATCTTTCATAATTTGTCATATCTGATGTTTTTAATCCAGTTCCATAACCATCATTTGGTAACCATCCAATTTCAACTCCATCATCTCCATCTGTTCCAAAACCATAATCTCTTGTTACACTAGGAATAAATAAAGTTCTCATTCTTGAATAATAATAATTAGTAGATCCACCTTGAGCATCAGTATTTTGATACATTTGATTTGTATAACTTTCCCCATAAATAGTATAAACTCCAGTCCCAATATTTTGTTTTAAATAATCCGATTCAGCTTGATTATCTATATGATTACAAGAAGGTTGACCAGAAGGACAACTTCCCGAAATCCAATTAATCTCATTATTTCTAAAAGTATCATCAGCAGAACTAATTGAACTAGCCCCACTATTTCCAAAATACAATTCAACTATTACATTATCTCCCAAACTCTGAGCACTATCTAACTCAATCCATAAATCTAATTCTTTTCCAACCGTATCACATTTCTCAATCCATAAATCCAAACTTGAACCTGAATTAGTATAAGTTCTAACATCATCACAAAAATTACTCCAATCAAAATTATTTCCCAAACTAGTTTCATTTAACTTAGCTAAAACTTGATAATTAATTGGAATATTTTCATTAATTGAAAAATTTAAATAACTTCTATAACTCCAAGAACTTCCTGCCCACCAAGTTGTAGGGTCTTGAGCTAAAATTGCGTAAGCAGAAATTTCCCCACAATTGTTAAAACATTCAATAGTTGTATTAACATCAAAAGTTTCATTTACTTTAACAATATTAATAGAAGGATAATTTAAATTATCTACACTAACTGAAATTGGTCCATAAAGTGGTAAAATATTACAACTAACATTAATATAATTAAATCCAGTAAATTCATTTGAAGTAATTGAATAACTAGCAGAATAATTTCCAGCAGAACTATCATCACAACTAAAACTAAAACTACTACTCAACCCTTCATTTAAATTTAAACCATCTCCAAAATTATCATAAATTTTAGCACAATCTCCACTATCACACGCAACCTGTAAATTAGTATTATCTCCTGTATCGGAAACTGCCAAAATATTAATACTTCCATCACCACTATTTTTAGTAAAAGTAGGAATTGTAACTGAAGTTGTATTAAATGATACAACATCCCCTGCAACTATCTCTGCTTGAAAAGTTTGAGAAATTTTATCAATAATTCCAGCATTTCCAGAATCTGAATTAATTCTTAAATCTGATATAGTTCCAACAACTCCAGTAGCATTCACAATCCAATTCAAAGTGCAAGATTGACCATAATTTAAATTACAAGTTTGGGAATTTGTTCCAACCACATTAAAAGGTGTTCCAGCCCCTTGAGGCATATCTGAATACCCAGAACTATCTATTTGTAAACTAGTTGTCACAGTTCCACAATTATCCAAATTATTAATTCCCTCACAACTAATATCAACACTAAAAGTTTTAGTTTTCTCAAACTTAATCTTATTACTAACTGCTGTTAAAATTCCATTAAAAGAAATTCCAACAAAATTTGGATTTTTCACTTCACTTGATATCGAACTAACTGAAGGTTCATTTTGAACATAATCACGAGCAAAAAATTGTCCATCAAAATTTGTATCATCAAAAATATCATGTGGACCACTTCCTCCAGTTTGAATACACATTATTTGATCTTCTCCACCTCCACCTTCAATTGTAATAAAATCCATCCAATAACCTTCACCAGCATTTAAACTACGACTTCCTTCAATAGCATTATTACTTCCACAAGCACCACCTCCGTGCCAAGCACTATATTGAGTTGTAATTACATCATAACCTCCATAAGGAGTTCCAGTTTGAATTCCAGAACCATAACCATCAAGTGGGAAAATGGTAATTTCATTATCATCATCTACTCGACTTCCAAATCTATGCGCTCCATCAAATGTAGGAATTAATAAAAATCTTGAACGAGTAAAATAATTATCATTAGCTCCAAAAGGATTATCTAATTGATTAATAGAATTCATAAATCCAGTTCCATGAATAGTCATACCATTAATTCCAACATTACTTCTAAAAGTTAAAGCTTCACCATGATTTTGCATATCACAAACTGCTCCACCATCACAATATCCTGTTACTAAATAAACTTTATTTTCTCTAAATGTGGAACTAGCTGAACTAACTGAACTAGCTCCAGACTTTTTATAAAATAATTTTACAATATAATCTTCAGCACTAACTAAAGCCTTATCAACTTTAATCCAAACATCTAATTGCTTTCCAACTGTATCACAATCATCAATCCAATAACTCAATTCACTTCCATTTACACTATTTACAAAACGAATATCTGAACACGAATTACTCCAATCAAAATTTGAACCTAAATCGGCATCCGCCAGACGAATTAATACATTATAATTAATTGGTGTATTTTCATTAGCAGTAATTGTAATATTTCTTTTAAAATTCCAATCATTATCAAAATAATCAATAGAATATACATTAATAACACAAATTAATATACTAAACATAGTAAAAATTAACATTGTCATAAATTTCAATATTCCAATATGATTCTTTTCATTCATTATTTATACAATGTATAAATAAATGATTAAAATATTTAAATCTCCATACACACCATATAGAAGTGAAAATTTCCACTGGAAAATAGAAAAATATAGTTATTTTAATAATTTGATTGTCTAAGTATCAATTTATAATATAAATTCAAAATTGAAACTTAAATCAATCAATAAACTTAGTAACTATTATTTTTCCAGTCCAATAATAACACCAAAATATAAACTAAAACTTTCAAGAATTCTTATGAAAATAAAAGAAGTAAAACTTTTAGCAAATAATATTAGAATTGATATTATTAAAATGTTAAATCAAGCAAAATCAGGTCACACTGCTGGACCATTAGGAATGTCAGATTTATTCGCAGTTTTATATGGGGAATTTTTAAAATTCGATCCAAAAAAACCTCAAGATAAAAAAAGAGATTATGTAATTTTATCAAATGGCCATACTTGCCCAGTATTATATTCTACACTAGCAAGATTTAATTATTTCCCAATTTCAGAATTAAAAACTTTAAGAAAATTAGGTAGTAGATTACAAGGACACCCACACATCGGAGCACTTCCAGGAGTAGAAAATTCAGGTGGACCACTTGGACAAGGATTCTCTCAAGCAGTTGGATTAGCAGCAAGTCTAAAAAGAGAAAATAAAGAAAATAAAGTATTTTGTTTCACAGGTGATGGAGAACTAGATGAAGGACAATGTTGGGAAGCAGCATTATTTGCAGCAAAAGAAAAATTAGATAATTTAACAATTATTGTGGATAGAAACCATATTCAAATTGATGGAACAACTGATGATGTATTACCATTACACCACTTAAATAAAAAATTCTTAAGTTTCGATTTTGCTGTAATTGAATTTGATGGAAATAACATCGGTCAAATTAGAGAAGCATTCAAACAAGCAAACAAAATTAAAGATAAACCAGTTTGCCTAATTGCAAAAACAACACCTGGAAAAGGTGTAAGTTTTATGGAAAATGATTTCCACTGGCACGGTGTTGCTCCATCAGACCAAGATACTCAATTAGCACTAAAAGAATTAGCTGAAATTGAAAAAAATATAATTGGAGGAAAAGCCTAAAATGGATTTAGAAATGAATGAAGAAACAGAAGATTTTAATTTTATTCCAAGAGAAATTAAAACAAATTTAGTAAGAGTTTTAATAGATGGAAAAGATACTGAAATTTCATTAAAAGAATTTCAAAAAAGATTTGGTGCTTTTGGGATGATTAGAATTCCAAAACTTGAATTTGAATATTTAGAAAATAATCAACCTGAATTATTAACACATTTTAATTTACAAATTTCATCTCATAAAAAAGGAGAAAAATATTTATTAGTAAAAATTTTAGAACATGGACATTTAGATAATAAAACTAAAGATGAAACTTTACCATTATTAGACTTATCAAATCCTAAATTATATCAATGCACAGAATGTGATGAAAATATTTCATACCAAAACCTTTCAAATGATTTATTTGAAAATTCATTTCCAAATATTAAATCTGTTCAAGATTTAAAAAATGAAATTATAAATAGATATTCCAAGTCTATGAGTTACTTAACAAATGAGGAAATTTTAGAATTAGGAATTTCAATTACTAAATTAAAAAAAGTTATACAAACGGAGGAAAATAATTTTTAATTATTTAAATAACATGGTAGCTAAAAAAACATCAACAAAAGCAAAAGCAAAAACTACAACGAAAACAGCAAAATCTATTCCTAATACCTCAAATCAAGAGAATTTAATTCAAAAAGCTTTAATGGAAAAAATAGCAAGATTAACTCATGATGAATGGGAAAAATGGAGTAAAGAACTTGCAAAATCTGAAAATTTATCAAAAGAAAAATTAAAATCTTGGAAAAAACTTTGGGTTGATTATTCAAAACTTCCAAGTTCTCAAAAAACAAAAGATTTAATTTGGGCAAATAAATTTATGGAAATTATTATGCCAAGTGAAGTTACAGTTAAAACATCTAAACAAAAAATGAAATCAACAAAAAAAGTAATTAAAAAAAAAGTATCACAAGTAAAAAAATCTGTTAAAAAAGTAGTAGATGAAATTACAACAGATGTTTCAAAAGAACTTAAAAAAGAAGGAATTATTCAACCTGAAACTAAATCTGTTTTAACAAAAATTTCTCAATTTTCAAAATTAGATAAAGATTCAAGAGGTCTTACAAGAAATGGTTTTGGAGAAGGATTATTACAAGCTGGAAAGAAAAATAAAAACATTGTAGCATTATGTGCTGATTTAACAGGTTCAGTAAAAGTTGATAAATTTGCTAATAAATATCCTAAAAGATTTTTTGAAATGGGAATATGTGAACAAAATATGATGGGGGCTGCAGCTGGAATGTGTTTAAATGGAAAAATTCCATTAGTAGCTTCATACGCAGCATTTAATCCTGGAAGAAACTGGGACCAATTAAGAGTTTCTGTTTGTTATTCAAAACATAATGTAAAAATATTAGGTGGACACGCTGGACTTACAACTGGACCTGATGGAGCAACTCACCAAGCATTAGAAGATATTGCAATTACTAGAGTTATTCCAAATTTAGATGTAATTATTCCTTGTGATGAAATTGAAGCAAAAAAAGCAACTTTAGCAATGTTTCAAAATAATCATCCAACTTACTTAAGAGTTTCAAGAGAAAAATCTTTAAACATAACATCTGAAAAATCAAAATTTGAAATTGGAAAAGCAAATGTATTAGATTCTGGATCTGATGTAACAATTATTGCTTGTGGAATTGCAGTTCAATTTGCTCTTGAAGCAAAAGAACTTTTACTTCAAGAAAATATTGACGCTACAGTAATTAACTTACACACAATTTCTCCAATTGATCAAAAAGCAATTGTAAAATACGCTAAATTAACTGGCGCAATTGTAACAGCTGAAGAACATCAAATTGATGGTGGTATGGGTTCAGCAGTAAGTGAAGTTTTATGTAGAAAATATCCAACTCCACAAGAATTCGTTGGAGTTAAAAATACATTTGGAGAATCAGGTGATGGTTATCAATTACTTAAAAAATATGGTGTATCTGCTCAAGCAATTGTAAAAGCAAGTAAAAAAGTTATTTCAAGAAAAAATCAATAATTTTTTAATTTAAATATTTTTTAAATAATTCTTCAACAGAATTTTTTTCAAAAATTTCTTTAGAATTTTTATAGACTAAAATTGGTAAATAATCTATAACTTTTGATTTAGTTTCTAATCTTATTTTTTCTTGAATATATACAACACCTACAAAATCAGATAAATTTGGAAACTCTTCCAATAATTTTTCTAAATTATCTTTATGTTGATTCTCTAAAGTATTTAAATTTATTGACATTTAACTTCAATGATTTTTATAATTTAAATACTTTATGAAAATTTATTCAAAAGAAAATAACTTTTCTTTAAAATCTTTAATTTTTAAAATTCCTTTGGAATTCTTATATACTTCAACACCTTCACTTTTCAAGCGACTAATTTTTAATTCAGGCTCCCAAGCAAAGCCACCCAAATCACCATTCGCATTCACAACTCTATGACAAGGCACATCAGCTGTGTCATAAGGATTTTTATTCATAGCATTCCCAACCGCCCTATAAGCTCTACAATTCAAACCATGAGCAATCTCTCGATAAGTTGTAACTTTTCCACTTGGAACTTTTTTCAATAATTCATAACACCTTTCATTAAAATTCATCGAGTTAATTCCTCAAAACTAAATCCTTTCCGTTTCATCTCAATCAAACTAACAACATAATTCTCTCCTTTAGTTTGTTCAAGTTCACTTGTTGGCATAAAAAACCATTGGCCACCTTCAAACTTTACACCAACCCAAGCTTCAGCTCCAAACTTTTCTCCAAAATACTCTAAATCCTTAATTTCTTGTCTTGTAAAATATTTTTTAGTAGCAGAAACAACTTTAATCTCCATTACTAATTTTTTAAATCCATTTGAAGCTAAAACATCAGGAGCAGGGAATTGTGTAGAACCTGAACCTGCAACTCTAACACAAACCCAATCTCCTAAATCCCAAAACATATGAATTAACTCATTCTCTCCCGCTGTTCCTTTTGCCTTTTTGTTTTTAATAAAACGTGCCATTTTTGGTTATTTAAAATAAATAAAAATAATATACTTACTATCTTTGGTTTATTTTTATTAAGGGTTAAACTTAATAAATATAATTTATAATTTTTAGTTTTTAAACTTTATTCATTAGAAACTAAATATCTAAAATATCATCTAACTTTTTATTTAACTCTTTAAAATTTTTAAAACACTCATAACTATCTGTTGTCTTAACTGTGTTATATTTTCCAGTCCCTAATACTCTATAAACTTTATAATCTAATTCTTGTGGAAGTAAAACATCTAAATCTTCCCTATCTCCAACCATAATTAATTCTAAATTTCCATACATGCCATAAACTTTATTTTTAATCTCTTCATAAAATTCAAATGTTTTTTTCTTAGTTAAAAAAATCAAATCAGGATTTACAAATTCACCAATATCTAAACAATCTAACTTTCTTTTCTGCATACTAGGTGTCCCTTGAGAAATAATTCCAATATCATATCCACTAGTATAAAACTTAGAAATAGTATTTTTAGTAAATTCAGGCATATAATGTTTATACATTTCAGTTCTAAAAGATTCATACTTTGCTTTTGCTAACTCACCCAAACTTTTAGCTTGATTTAGATCCTTAAACTTAGTTGAATACTTAACATATAATTTTCTCATAAAATGAACTAAAATATCATTATCTGCTTTATAACTTTGATAAATATCATCATAAACTTTTTGTTGCTCTTTTTCAGAAATATTTATACTATTTTCCTCTAAAATATGTAAAGAATAATTAACTGCATCCTTATTAAATCTTGAAGTTTCTACTAAAGTATCATCAATATCAAAAAAAACCACTCCTTTTTTACTCATCATAAAATAAATATCACTATATTTATTTAAATAACTTTGTTAAAAATTAAATAAAAATAATTACATATCTGAATCTAATTTTTCTCTAATTTGCTTTGCTGCAATCACATCATCAATTCTTAAAATCATAGAAGAAATTTCAGTTGCAGACTTAATAGCTTGAGATTTCACATTAATTGGTTCAACAATTTTTACCTTTAAAGTATCATTAACAACTCCAGTAAAACAATTTAACCCAGACTTACTCTTCCCTTTCTCATGTAAAGAAGTTAACTCAGAAATTGTATCAATCTCATCAAACCCTGAATTCTCACATAAAACTTTAGGAATAACTAAAAAAGATTTTGCATAAGCTTCTAAAATTAATTGTTCTTTCCCAATAAAAGTTTTAGAAAACTCCATTAATTGTTTAACTAACTCAAACTCAATCGCTCCTCCACCAGCTACAATTTTCTTAGATTTTAAAACTGAATTTACATCTCCAATACTATCATCAATTGCTCTCTCTAATTCATCTAAAACATGATCAGTTGAACCTTTTAAAAATAAAGTTACACAATTTGAAGACTCAAATCCTTCCATAAAAATATAATTCTCTTTTAAAATTCTCTTAACTTTAACTGATTTAACATTTCCTAAATTACTAATTTCAATATCTTCTAAATTATTAACAACTTTTTTTCCAGTAACTAAATTTAATCTTTCAATATCTGACTTTCTAGTTCTACGAATAGCTAAAATACCTTGTTTTGCTAAATGATAAGCAACATTATCATCAATTCCCTTTTGACAAATAACAACATTAGTTCCAATTTCACAAATTTTATTCACAATACTTAACAAATAATTTTGTTCATTTTCTAAAAATTGTTCATACTCAGAAACTGATCCAATATTTAACTTTGCATCATTATCAAGCTCACGAACTTCAAGTGGAAAATCACAAACTAAAATTTTCGCATCATTAATTTGTTCAGGCATATTAACATTAGCAGGATTTTTATCCAAAACAATCCCATCAACTAAATAAGAATCTGAAATATCTCCACCAACTGACTTTTGAATCTTAATCTTATTTGAAGAAATTCTATCATTTTCAACTACTTTCATAATTGCATTAAAAATCATCTCAGATAAACTCTCCTTTGAAAATTCAGCAATTTTTCCAGTCATAGCCGTAGAACAAATATCCATAATTAACTTTTTATTCTTAGGATTAATCTCAACAGACTCACTATCTAAAATTGATAAAGCTTTATCTAAACCAATTTTAAAACTCCTTGTAATTGCTGTTGGATGAATTTTTTTATTAACCAATTCTCTCGCTGAACTTAATAACTCACCAGATAAAATAACTGAAGAAGTAGTTCCATCTCCAACTTCACTCTCCTGAGTTTTAGCAACTCCAACTAATAATTTAGCTCCTGGATGTTCAATATCCATTTCCTGTAAAATTTTCACACCATCATTAGTAATCACAGAATTCCCATAAGAATCAATTAACATTTTATCCATTCCCATTGGACCTAAAGTAGTTTTTACAATCTCAGAAACTGCAATAGCAGCAGAAATATTAGAATTTAAAGCAGAACTTCCTGAAGTTCTAGTAGAATTTTCATCAAGCACATTATTGTTTTGGTTTGTCATAATTTAATAGGGACAATTATTTTTATAAACCTTATGAAAAACTAGAATTAAATTAATTTAAAACAATTAAAATTAATAATAATTTCAATCTAAATAAACTCTTCCATTAGAAAAATTTAATGGTCTATAACTACAATCATCAAAATCAATACTTTGAACAGATAAATCTAAATATCCTTTCAAATCCTCTTTAATTAATTCTGATTCATTAAATAATTCCTCTTCTAAAAATAAATTACTTTTATTTTTACACCTTCTAGTAAATTCTGGACAATTAACTGTTGTAGACATAACATCCATATCTAAATCTGAATAAACTTCTGAAGAACTTCTAAAAGTTGGACAATCAGTATGTCCTAAACCAAATTGCCAAGAATTATTATTAGTTGGAGTTGTAACTGGACCAATTTTATACTCTAATTTTTTCTTTTCAAGTAATTCTTGTTCTTTTTCAAAATTATCTCTCTCTTGATATCCAGTTTTAATTAAATATCCATGAATTTTTTTAAAAAATGTTGAATCATCAAATTTTCTAACTAACTCTGGATTCTCCTCCACTTTTTTTCTAAATAATTTATATGTTAATTGCATACACTCTTCTGGAATATTTTTACTAAAATATTGTAATAATTGATTTGATGTTCTCTCCTTAATCATAATTAAATTATATACTCTTTTTTAAGTTTATAAATCTTGTCAAATTCATCACTCAAATTCAGGGGCAAATTATTAAATATACTATAAAGACAAATTTATTATGAAAAAAGATTACAAAATTGAAGCAAAACTATCTTTAATTCTATGTGTATTAGGATTTTTAAATATAGTTTTATTAAATTATTTAGGATTAGTTATTGGGTTTTTCTTGTCCGTTATAGGATTATATATCGCTGAAGACAAAGTTAGAAGATACACTCATAAAAATGAACTTGCAAATGTTGCAGTTTATTTTGCTGGGGCATCATTTATATTTTTAGGTGGTTTAGGATTAATGTTTAGTTATTTTATGATGTAAAATTAATTTAATAAATTAATATTATAAAAATCTCAAATTTCTTCAAATAAAAATATCTTTTAAAAAATTAAATATGGTTCATCAAATAATAAAAAATTATATATTAGAACATAAATCTAAATATACTAAGGAAAGTATTTATCAAGCATTACTTGATGCTGGATACGGTAAATCAGATATTGAAGCAGTTTATTATGAAATTGATCATAAACAATTTAATCGAAAACATAAAATAAAAACTCAAACTAACTCAAATTCTCAAAATTTAATTGTTATTACATTATTAGCTATATCTTTATTTTTTTTATATTTGGGATTAAGTCATTAATTAATTAATTTTTAGATTTTTTTAATTCTTCAAGATTTTACCATAATAAAATTGATTAATATATCTCAATAATAAAACTCCTTATAAATATATATTTTTAATATATATTAGACACTAATATTTATAAATTTAAATTTCCATATTTAATTTATGGGAAAATTATTGGACTGTGTTGTAGCAACTACGATTTGTATACCGTTAGGATTTGGTTTAAACTTTTATAAAAATAAAGATTATTTTGAAAATCAATCTTTCACAAAATCAAAAGGAGAAACTTTCTATGTTGATAATAAATGTCAAGGCTTAATTGATTTTCATGGAAATATATCTTATTTAGTTTCAGGATTTGATTATAAAAATAACTTACAAGTTGATTTATTAGGTGATAATGTTTATTCTAAAAATTATTTAGATTCAAATTCAAAACTAGAACTCACAAATCCAAATAAAATAAATCCAAAATTAATCTCTGAATTAGAAAAAAAATTATTTGAATGCAAAACTAAAAAATAATTATTTCTAAACTAAATTAATCTAAAATAAAAATAAAATAATTAAAATAAATTTTTAAAAAGAAAATTTATTTTCCACTAACAATTTCTACAATATCACCAAACTTTAATTGATGATCTTTACCAACCATCATCTTAGTTTTAATATCAATAGCTTTAATAAAATACTTTCCAAAATCGGTATGTAATCTATAAGCAAAATCTAATGCAGTTGCATCTCCAGGCATTAAAAAACAATCAGGTAAAACATTCCCTTTAGCATCCTCTAACTTACTTCCACCTGGGAAAATTGGTTTTAATTTTAATAAATCAAAAACTGCAGCATCTAAACAAGTTTGAACACCAGTTCCCTTCATAGCTGAAGTTACTTTCTCAATTTGTGATAAACCTGCCTTTTGAGCATCATTTAATTTACTTTCATCAACAATTGAAAATTTTTCTTCACCAGGAATATAATTTAATAATCCTGCTTTTGAAGCTGACTTTAAATTCGCTTCATACTGAGCAATAATTGGAACAATTAAATACTGTGGAAATTCTTCCTTTAAAGCATTTAACTTTTTCTCCCATAAATTATCTTCCATCAAAACATCACACTTATTAGCAGCAATAATCATAGGTTTAGAAATTTCTCTTAACTTTTGAGCTATCTCAAAAACATTATCTGATGCATTTGTTTTATCTAATTTTAATTCTAAACAAGCAGCATAAATTTGATCTAATGAAATATTTAAACCTGATAAAACTGTATTTAAAGCATCTTCTAACTTCATATCTTGTTGCCGGAATTTCTTTTCAATATTTACCCAATTTTTCTTTAAAACATTAAAAAACCAATGATCTAACTCTTCTTCTAAAAATCTAATATCATTAGCAGGATTATAAGAATTAACTTCAACAGTTTCTCCCTTATCATTAGTCCCACCAGATAAATCAATCACGTGGATAAAAGCATCCGCCTGTCTTAAATCATCTAAAAATTTATTTCCTAATCCCTTACCTTCATGAGCTCCTGGAACTAAACCAGCCACATCAATAATTTCAATTGGAGCAAATCTCCAATCACCTAAAACATATCCGTCTCTTGGATTAGAATGTCTATCAAAATCAAGAGCTGGGTCTTTAATTTTCACATATCCAATCGCAGAATTAGGATCAATAGTTGTGAACGGAAAATTTCCTGATTCCGCTTCAGCTAAAGTTAAACTTCTAAAAAATGCAGACTTTCCTACATTTGGCTTACCTACAATACCAATAATCATAA
>AYRE01000015.1_pt1 | contig 33886 bp, 40 predicted proteins | sample 183791 | NCBI WGS metagenome assembly AYRE01 (sample SAMN02391470, study PRJNA226580) | bioreactor metagenome | isolation source: day 6 sample from continuous culture bioreactor with low C:N ratio... | place: Germany: Bremen | reverse complement strand
GCTGCTTTCGCACCTGCTGAAGAACCAGCAGCTGAATAATAATAAATTTATTTATTATTATTTAACTTTTTAAAACTATATTTCTAAATTAAAAACAAAATAAACTTAAAATTTTTCTATGTTCAAATTAAATATAATTAATCAATATCAGGATTAATTTGATAAGGACCTTCAATATCTGGTCTAACACAAATTCCACCACCCTCCTCATATCCCTCAGGTTTTTCACAAATTAATCCTGGTTTGCAAGAACTCCCATAACCACAAGGTTCACCAACCCCCAAATATACTACTGGTTGCTCTAAACCTTCCGCTTTAAGTTCATCAACACCAGATAAAGAAATATCAGATTTTGTAAAAATAAATAAAAATAAAGTAAATAAAATTCCAATTCCAACAATTATTTTCCAAAAACTCATTTTCAAGATTTAACTATAATTTTAATCCAAATTTTAAATTTAAATAAATTAAGAGTCACCAAACGATAAATAATAATAATATAATATATTCTAAAAATAAATAAAATCAAATAAAAATATATAAATAGACATATGAAAATTTATAAAAATCATATAAACCAATTAAAAATAAAATTAAAATACCATAATTTTTAAGATTATATAAATTATATAACTAAACAAAATTAAATAATATTAAAAATAAAAAAATATTATTTAAATTATGACTCAAAACTTAGCAATTTTATTTTCCGGTGGAAAAGATTCAAATTATGTAACATATTTAGCAAAACAGACAAATAATAATGTATCTTGCTTAATTACACTAAGTTCTAAAAATCCAAATTCTTACATGTTCCAATCTGTTGGAAATGAAATAATTAAAGTTCAAGCAAAATCTATGAATATTCCTCTGCTTGAATATCAAACTGAAGGTGAAAAAGAAAAAGAATTAGAAGATTTAAAATCAGCTCTAAAACTTGCAAAAGAGAAATATAATATTGAAGGTGTATGTTCCGGAGCAATTAAATCCGCATACCAATCAAGTAGAATTCAAGACATATGTAAACAATTAGATTTATTTTGCTACAATCCAATTTGGCAAATAGATGAAGATGAATATATGGACAAATTATTAGAAAATAATTTTGAAATCTCAATATTTGGAATTTTTTCATACCCATTTGAAAAAACATTACTTGGAAAAACAATTAATCAAAACCAACTAAACAAATTAAAACAACTTAGATCTGAATTTGAAATATCAATAGCTGGTGAAGGTGGAGAATATGAAAGTTTTATTTTAGATAGTCCACTATTTTCACAAAAAATCCAAATAAAACAATTCAACTCAAAAATGGATTCTGAAAATTCAGGAATAATCACAAATTGTAAAGTTGAATTAATTAAAAAAGAAAATCAAAATAAAATAAATAAAGTTTTAACAAATCAAAACAATAAAGATAAAATAAATAATGAAAAAAATGAAGAAATATTAGTTATTAATTTAAACAAAAAAGAAAATAAATTATATGAACTTGAATATGTAAAACCAATAACACAAATTATTCAATCTCAAAATAAAACATTTAAAGTTTTAAATTATATAGATTTAAATGATAAAATAATTACCAAATATAATAAGATAATTTTATCAGGAACACCACTAAAAGAATTTGAATATTTAAAACACTTAGATAAATTTAACTGGATTAAACAAAAAGAAAATTCAAATAAACACATATTAGGAATTTGTGCAGGTTGTCAAATTATTCAAAAAATATTTGGAGCTAACGAAATAAATTTTTCAGAAATTGGACTAAAAAATCCAGAAATATTAATTCAAGATAAAATATTAAATAGAGAATCTCTAAAAGAAATTTATACTCTTCATTCAAAAAGTTTTCAAATACCTAAAGAATTTGAAATAATTGCAAAAACCTCAATTCCACAAATAATTAAATATAATAATATCTATGGAACTTTATTTCATCCAGAAGTTAGAAACCACCAAATTATTACAAACTTTTTAAACTTTTAAAATCAATTACTTCAAACTATTAAAGAAAAGTTTTATAAATATAAAACTTAATATTTTACTATGGTAGATTTTTGTAAAAATTGTGGAGCCATCATTATGGGTTCCAAAGGAGATGAAGTAGATTGCCCAAGTTGTGGACAAGCTCAAAAAGCAAAAACAGAGATGAAATTTTCAGAAAAAGTTGCAAAAGTAGAAGAAAAAGAAATTGTTGACACTAACGAAGCTGCTGAAATTAACCCAATCACTGATGCTGAATGCCCAGAATGTAAAAGCCCTAAAGCTTACTATTGGACAAAACAAACAAGAGCTGGTGACGAACCAGAAACACAATTTTTCAAATGTGTTGAATGTGCTCACCAATGGCGTGATTACAGATAAATCTTTGATTTATATGTAATTAATTCGTGAAACATTGTTTCACGTGAATGTCAAATTTTCAAACCATTGATTTGAAAATGATTTCAGATAATTTTAAAATTTTATAAATAAAAAATTTTAAATTTTTAAAAACTAATATTAAATAAATATAAAAATTAATTCTAAACATCTAAATGTAAAAAAATAAAAATATAACTTTATAATTATATTATTAATATAACTATAAAAAAAATAAAAAAATAAATTTAATTATTAAAAAAATTACCAAAATTTCCAAAATGGTTTTTTCTTTTTAGACCTAAACCTTTCAAGTTGTTCGCGTGAAGTTGTAGAATTCACTCTAGGTTTAACTTGATTAAAATCAGGTTCATTAACAGGTTCAAGTTCTAATGCCATTGAACTTTTTCTAAGCTTTTTATAATCATCAGATTTAACTCCAAATTTATTCATCATAAAGATTTTTAATTCATCAGTATCTTTATGCCCTGGACTTAATCTATTAACACTAAAACTATGAACTGGAAGTTTAAATGAACCAGATTTAATTCCATCAACTAAATTATCATAAAATACAACTGGATGACCTAAACCAACCAAAGCAGAAATCCCTTTAAACAAAGATTGTTTTCTACCTGTCCTCTCCAAAGTTAAAGATTTCCACTCTCCCATAGGAGGTAAAATAAAAGTATTTGTAATATGAGGATCAAACCCTACAGCCAAACTAGGAGTTTTTTCATCTGAATTAAATTTTCTTAAAAAACTCATCTCCGACTCATTTAAAATTTCATTAAATTTTGAATCATAATTTAAAGAATACAAATTATAATTACTACCTTCTTTTTTCATAACTAAAAAATTCTTAACTACATCAGTATAAAATTGTTCTTTAGAATAAACTGCTAATTTTTTTAATAAAATTTGTCTTAATTGTTTTAACTCTGTTGATAATCCAATATCAACTTTACACAATTTTAAAGGTAACTCTAAATTTCCAGACTTTAAAGCTGATTTAAAATCTGATAATTCAATAACTGGAATTTCAGTTTTAATTAAATCAGTTAAACCATAATTAATAGACTCTAAACCTTTTGATGATTTTAAACTTAAAGAACTCCAAACTTCACTTGGAGGTAAAACTGAATATTCATCAATTTCTTTTAAATCCTCAATCACTGGATGTTTTAAAGTATTAATTTTATCTAAAGCTAATTTCTCTGAAACATTTATATCTAATCCAAAACTATCATCCTTTAATTTTAAACTTAAAAGAGTATATCCTGGATACCCTAATCCAGATTCATTACCCTCATTTTTTGAAACAAATAAAAAATGGTTCACAATATTCTCAAAAAATTCTCTCTTATCCATAAATACATTTTAAATCCATAATATATAAAGATTATGTATCAATTAATAAAATTACAAACCAATTTCTAATAATGTGTTATCTCCAACAAAAGTAGTTTTTTTAAAATTTAAACTAAATTTTTCTGAAAAATTTAAACACCCATTTAAACATATATCTAAATATTCTTTTTGAGATTTTAAATTAAAATCATAATCAACTGCATCAAAATGTCTCATCCTAAAAAAATATCCTCTTGACTTTGAATTCTCATTATCAAAATCCTCAAACTCTGCACTAATTAATTCAAATTCAGTAAATATTTCAGATAATTTATTTAAATCCCCAACACAAATCTTAACTAAAACACCGCAAACCATCTCATCAAGCTCCCCTTTATCAATATTTAAATAAGTGCAATCAAATCCAAATTTAGAATTAAATAAATCACAATCTTTAAAATTAAAAACTCTAACAAAACCATGTAATCTTGCTAATTTTTCAAATTCAAAATCTATTTTAAACTTAGAAAAATATTCTAAATTCATTAAAAAATCATACAAAAATAAATTTACTTTTTTCATGTAACTCTAAATTCTCCGTCCAATAAAATTATTTAACTTTTCAATCACATCATCAATATTAGTTCCAACATAATCATCAATTAAATCATCACATAAAATAACAAAAAATGATTCATCATCATTTAAAGCAGACAAATTTAATTCATCATCCAAACAATCAGATTTATTGTTATAAAAATCAACAAAAAAAGCTTCACAACTCCCAGTTTTTTTATTATCGAAAGTTATTTGCCAATGAAAATGTTTATTTTTTTCCAACGCTTCAAACCCAGTTTTAAATAAATTTTGCACTCCACCGTTTTTTAAACTAGAATTATTTGCCCTTCCAATAATATCATCGATATTAATTCTTAATGCTGTAACTTTATCAATTAAACTCTCTTTTCTCCCAAACATATTAAATAATAAAAATTTCTATATATAAAATTTTACTATAACTTTACCTAAAACTAAAAATAAATAGAAAATAAAAAGAACAAAAAATAAAAAACTAAATTGAAAGAATTCTTTTTCTCTCAATTCTTCTTTTTTCCAAACAATCACTACAATGAGACTTATTTATCTCAATTAAATCTTGTTCTCCGCACATATCACAATATTTAATTTCTCTATCACTCATAAGATTAATAAGTTATTTAAACCTTAAAAACTTAACTTTAATTATGGGAGACTTTAGCAATAAAAAAATCATAAACCACACAAAAAATGCATTTTTTAAACAAGTTAAAGCATATCAAAAAACTCTAAAACCAACAAAAGAAATTGAAGGATTTGGAAGTGCACCAATTGTTGGAGAAAAAAACTATCCATTTTTACAAATTCACAATTCATCTAATGAAGATAAATCTAATAATTTTATGAAAGCAAATGAAATTGTAAAAAAAGGTTACAAAGACATATTTGAATTAAAAGCAAAAAACATTCTTGGAAGCACTCAAAACACACACATTAGAAAAACTACAGATAGAATCAATAATGAAATCATAGATATTTATAAATCTAAAAAAGCAATAGAATTTAACTCAACTTTTGAAACCGAGATTAAATTTGACAAAGTATTAACAAATAAAATGGCAGGAGTTATGGGTTCAAAAAATGAACTAGAATCATTAAATGCTACTGAAAATACAGCTACATCAAAACAAATTGAAAAATACTCTAGCAATGATGCTAAAGCAAAAGAAGCATGTATTAAATTATACGAGCAAGGTAAAAATGAACAACAAATAATTCACCTATTAGCTCTTGGAGTTTTTGGAGTTAATATAAATAAAAAATTAGTTCCAAGTAGATGGGCAATTACAGCTTATGATAAAATGATTGAATCTCACCTTCACAAACAAATTTTAAAATACAATCCAATTAATCAATACGAAGTTTACTATTGTCAAAATAAATCTGACACTCATGTAAACATTTTATTACCTGATTATTATATGGGAACTCATACAGAAGATTGGTCAAATTCAGGAACAGAGGAGTGGGGAGGACACAATACAGACATATTTAACAATCAAAATAAAATACCAACTCCAGAACCATTGAATTCAGGGGGGTATTACGCAACTAAGATTGCGCTTAATGAACACTTACAAAAAAGAAAAAAACAAGCTGCCGCAATTATGATTAGAGTTATTCGAGATTACGATGTTCCACTTGGAGTTGTATTTGTTCGTGAATGTGTTAGAGAAAGTTTTCAAAATCAAATATTTAAAACTTCTAGTTTTAAAGAACTAGATAATTTTATTAAAACTAAATTCCCAACACACTACAAATACTTCATCAATTCAAATGTATTAAAAGAACAACGTAAACAAACAAAATTAACTCAATTTTATTAAAAATTAGTAAATAAAAATAAATTAGAAAAGTAACTAATATTTAAAAAATCAAAAATTAGTTAATTATTTATGACAACTAGAAATGTATCAGTTTCAGAGCTGATTAATTTTAAAATTCACAACTGTGAACTATCTTTAGAATTAACTCAAATATTATATACTGCTATTAAAACATTACCAAATAGCCCAGAATATAAAACACTAGAAGTTAAAAATATTTTAAAATTCTTAAAAAATATTGACTTATACCTAATTAAAGAAAAAAATCAAAGTGCCGCATACTATAAAGACAATATGATTTATTTTAATGTTGAAAACATATTAACTGAAATAAAAAATATAAAACCTCATCAAATAAATCCAATTATTCAAACTTCAATTAATCATGAAGTAACACATCTATTTCAAGACATTAAAACACAATACATTCAAAGATTTAAATTTAGAAGTAATAAATTGAAAAAAAAATTACAACCAACTTTTTTTGGAAAAATATTCCCAATAAATAATAATAATTGGAAAAGAGAAGAATTATTTGAATTAATAAATAAAATATACTTAGAAGGTCTCGCTATGTATATTGAATATATTGGAAAAGATGTAGACTTAGACCAATTACAATCAAACTGTAAAAAAATAATCCTACAAACTAAAAACAATTATTTAAATTATAATCAAACTAATAAAGTTGAAAACAATAATTTAGATAAATATAGTCTAGGACTATTAATGTCAATAATAATATTACAAGATACAAAATTAAATTTATCATTTGAACAATTATCAAATGTTGGATTTAAACAATTTATAGAATATTATGAAAAATCAGCACAAAACCAAAGTTATGAAATCTTAATTTCATACTCATCTAACAAAGGTATTTTTGATTACCAAAGTTTAATTAAATATTGGAAACAAGAAAAAAGAGAACTAAAAAATAAGAATACAAAAAATATATCAAATTAAAAAAAACACTAAAAATATATAAACTAAAAATAATAAAAATAAAATATGCAAGCAGATAGAATTTTTATGTTAGATTTTTTTAAACAATTAAATGAAAAAATAGTTGAAAAATATGGACCAACAATTCAAATTAAATTTTACATTTTAGGTGGAACTTTTTTTGTAATGAACAGTTTAAGAAATAATAGTCCTGACATTGACATTTTATGTCCTGAAGGACAATCATATAAAATACTAACTCAAATTGGAATCCCATTAGCTAAAGAATTTGAAATTAGTTTAGACTTATTATATAAAAATACATTAGACTGTACATTTTTACCAAAAAATTACTCCAGATTAGCAAGACCTTACAAAAGAGAAAGAAGTAACCACCCAAATTTGAAAATTTGGACTCTTTCCCCATACCACATCATACTATCCAAACTTGCAAGATACTCACCAAAAGATGTAAATGATATTAACTTAATTATGACTAGTGGAAAATTTAAAATTCGTAAAAAAGAATTATTAAAACAAAAAAACCTTTATGATTATTCAGCTATAAAAAGTAAATTTGAAAATAACTTTAAAGAATTTCTAAACAAATACGAACCAATTTTAAAAAAAAGTTGGTTAGAAGAATTATTAGATAATTCTTAAAATAAATAAGTGAAAATAAATAAATAAAATTAAAAATAATTTTATCTTGTAATAATAACTCTTGGTTTTTTAATTAACTTTCCTCTAAACCTAAAACCTTTTCTAACTGTCTTTAAAATTAAATTTTGAGCAAGACCATTTGCTGGAGCATAACTTGCAATCTCTGCATCTTGTTCACTATAAAACTTATTCTCTGCTTGAATTGGTTCAAGTTCTAAATCATGCATTACCTTTAACATACATTTCTCAGTTTGAGTAATACCCATCATAACTTTTTGAGTATCAGGGTCAACAGATTTAATTTTATAAGTATCTCTTTTAGTTTCCTCAATTTTTTCAAATAAAGTAATTAAATTTCTAGCAGTAGATAACTTAACTTCATGTTCTAAATCATTCATCTTTCCACTATGTTGTTCCCTTAAATTCTTATTATCTAATCTCAACTTAGAATACTTATGATATAAAACTTCATATTTTTCACTTGTCGGATTAAGTGCTCTCTTAATCTTATCTAAAACCATAAATATCATACAACAAACTACATTTATAAATTTTTGTCAAACCTTATCTTAAATTTATCTAAAAGATATTAAAAAGTTAAAATACAAGTAAAATAATAAACTATTTAAACTACCTTAATCTAATTTTTATTAGATATATATAAAATAAAAAAATGGATTTTTTAGAGATAGCCCAATTATTTGAAAAACTAGAAATTACTTCAAAAAGATTAAACAAAATTTTAATTTTAAGAGACTTTTTAGAAAAAGACCAAAAAATCGCAGAATTAATATTTGATATAATTTGTGGTAATTTCCAAAGAGAAAATAATAAAAAATCTATTGGAATTTCATTAAAAACACTATTCTCAGTAATTAGTTTTTTATCTCAAAAATCAGAACTACAAGTTGAAAAAGAATTTAATAAAATCGGAGACATTGGAGAAGTTGCAAGTAAATTAATTTCTCAAGTAAAACAATCATCATTATTAACTCAAAAATTAACTATTAATCAAATTACACAATCACTTCAAAAGATTTCTCAAACAAATGGAAATAACTCAAATAAAATTAAAAAAGAAATCTTAGGAAACTTATTTTTAAATGCTACAACAGATTTAGAATATAAATTTTTAGCAAGATTATTAATTGATGATTTAAGAATTGGAGTATCCGAAGGAGTATTAAAAGAAGCATCAGTAAATTATTTATTTCCAAAGATAATTGGAATTCATAACTCATGTTCAAAATGTTTTTATATTAATTTAAATTCTAAAAATTGTCTAAATTGTAACGATGTAATTAATCCAGACGCTCAACAAGAAATATTTGAAAATAGATTTAAAATTGTAGAAATTGGAACTCCAAAAGAAATAATTGGTCTTGACAAATTTATTGTAAATGAACAAAAAGAAATTGAAATCTTAAAATTCGCATTTAGATTAAATCCAAAAACACATATTATTCAAACTCAAGACACAAGATATTTTTACAAAAAATTTTTAGAAACTTTTGAAAAAAAATATAATACTTTAAACTCATTTTCAGAAATTATTTCTGATACAAAAAAAGATTTATCATCAATATTAAAAGTAAATATTAAATATTTTAGACCAATTAAATCAATGCTTGGAGTAAGATCTAATACTGTAGAAGATAGTTTTGAAGTTTCAGGTATGCCAGCAGTATTAGATTATAAATACGATGGATTAAGAGTTCAAATTCATTCTCACAAAGGTGAAATTCAATTATTTTCTCGAAACTTAGATAATATCACAAAACAATTTCCAGAAGTTTTAGAATTTATTAAATTAAACTTTCCAAAAACTGATTTTGTTTTAGATTCTGAAACAGTAGGATACGATTTTGAAAATCAAAAATTTTTACCATTTCAAATGTTATCTAAAAGAATTTTATCAAAAAATATTGGAGAAGTAAATCATATTAAAGTAGTAGTAAAAGCATTTGATATATTAAAATTAAACAATGAAACACTTGTAGATTTTCCATATCAAAAAAGAAGAGATATGTTAGAAGAATTATTTGTAAATACACCAATTAGAGAAAAGATTAAATTTGATTTAGATAAATTAAAACAAATAAAATAAAATGGCAAAATTTGAAGGCACATATAGAGAATTTAAAACTCATTGTATGGCAAGTATTACAAATAAAGTCCAATCAATCGCAAAAAAAGAAAAAGAAAAAAGAAATTATATTTGTGAAAATTGCAATAAAAATATGTCGAAAGATAAATTAAATTATCAGGCAGCCCATTACCCAGATTCCAGAATTAAAATAGTCGAAGAAATTTTAGAAAAATATAAACTTAATGATATAATTTTATGTGATTTAAATAAAGTTCAAAAAGAATTTATCGAAATTCATACTCCAATAACAAATGTTTGTAAATTTGTTTGTAAAACTTGTCACAAATTGGAATTCAAGTAAACTATTCAATTACAAAAAATAATTATATAATTAATATAATTACATATTTTTATGTTTAAAAAAAACCAAAAACAAACTTTAGTTTTATCCGGAGGAGGAGCATTAGGATTTGCTCACATCGGAATAATCAAAGCTTTAGAAGAAAAAGAAATCTCATATAACGAAATAATTGGAACTTCAATGGGAGCAATAGTTGGAGCATTTTTATCCATTGGATATACATATAAACAAATTATTGAAATAATTAAAGAATTAAATTATAGAAAACTTCTAAAAATAAATATATTACACCTCAATTCCTTAATTGACCAAAAAAACATTAGAAAATTTTTAACTGAAAAAATAGGAGAAATTACATTTAACCAAACACAAATTGAACTAAAAATTATAGCAACAAACCTTGAAACTGGAAAATCAAAAATATTTGATAAAACAACAAATATAAAAATTGTTGACGCAATTTGTGCAAGTTTAGCAATTCCAGGAATATTTAAACCATACCCAATTGAAAATCAAATATACATTGATGGATTTCTAAGTTCAAACCTCCCATTTGAATTTTCAACAAATAAAAAAATATTAGCAATAGATATTAATACAGAAAAATATATCCAAAGTCACAAACATAAATTTGCTCCCCAAATTTTAGAAAAATCGGTCCACATAATGATACTAAACCAAACTAGAGATAAATTAAAACATAATAAAAATAAACAATTAAAAATAATTGGAATAAATTTAGAAAAATTTAAAACATATGACTTCCACAACTGGGAAAAAATATTAAATCAAGGATATAAACAATTTATTGAAAATTATCAATAAATTAAAAATAAATTTTAACTAATAATAATAAAAAAAAAAATATAAATTATATAATATAACTAAGCTGCCACATTAAATTCTTCAGCAGGTTTTGTATTATTTAAATCTCTAACTTTTTCTAAAACTACTTTCATATAATTATACTCAGAAACTAAATTTTCAAATAACTCTGAAAACTTAATATACTCTAAATTAAAACTATTCAAAGAAGAATTTAAATTACCTCTATTTGGGTTTAATTTTAAATACACACAATTTTTATATAAAGTTTCACAAACCACAAACTGTTTTCTCATTTGAGCAAAATTATCAACAAAATCACTAGACAAACCAGAATTTTTAAAAAGTTCCAAATCACTTTTCATCAAATTATTCAAACTAATTACAATTAAATCTAAACAAGTTTTATATCCATAAAATTTTTCATCAAATGATTTTGTAAAAGTTTTATCCAAATCAACTGTTTTTGACAAACCAAAAAATTTTGAATTATAATAAATCTTCTCCCTCATAAATTTAGAATAATCAATCAAAAAACTTACATTTTCTAAAACTGCTAAAAAGTTTTGTAAAAAATCTTTAGAAGTATCATACTTTCTTAATTTAAATTTCTTAATAAACAAATCAAACCTAGAATCACCTAAATTTGAATTATTACTATCGCTATTTAATTTTGCTGTTTTCGCAAGTTCATTATTTGCCCACATTTCAGATCTTACCATAACTACTATAAAAAATTATCATATATAAATTTAAGTTATAAAAAAATAAAATAAAAGAAATATCAATAAATAAAATTGTAATTATATAAATTATATAATTAAATTCAATCTACAGTAAATAAAACTGAATCATGCTCAACATCCCACAATCCAATCCTAGCACCAGCATCAAGCCAACCATGCGCATAATTTAAACTCGCAAAAGCATTAATATAATCATTATTATCTCTAAAATGTTGAGCATCACCAAAATAACTCTCAGCCATCAATAAATAATCTTTAGCCATCTTATCCAAATGAGTTTTATCAGGGCAACATAATTTTAATTTTTTTAAAGCTCTCCCAGTCACATCAAAATACTTATCTAATTTCTCATCAGAAATCAGATTTTGTAAAGGTTTATCACTTGTCATTTTAAATTCTCAAATTTATAATCTAGGAATACTAGCTTCATGACCACAAGCATTACACTTTAAACTAATTCCATTATTAGCAAAAACAGTATCAGGACTTTGACAATGTGAACACTTCACAAATTGTTCAAAATACTTATTAACTGATTTATTTAAACCTTCAGGTTGAAATCTAGAATGTAAAATTAAATCTCCTCTATTCCCAACTTCTCCTCTCACTCCTAAATCCTTTAACATAAACTTTGAAAAATGATCTGTTTCTCTTTCAATATGCTTAGCAATCGCTGTGAAATTTGTAATAATAGTTCTTGACTTAATCAGCTTACCTTTAACAGCAGGCACTTCAAATCTTTCCTTTTTGTATAAAACTTCTGGTAATTCAGCATAAGCTTTATCTAATAAAATTTCATATTCTTTAATATCCATAATTAAAACACTATAATTATCTTTATAAACATTCCCAAACTATAATATTTATGACAGTAGATGAAACAAAATTCAATGAATTTGTAGAACTAAAAGCCTTAGAAGTTGCTATCGCAAACAACGGACAAGCAAACCCTAAAGCAATTTTAGGAAGATGTTTCCCAGTATTTCCTGAGATTAAACAAGATATTCCAAAATATTCTAAAATAATTGCTGAAATCACAGCAAAAGTAAATCTATTAAAACAAGATGCTCAAAAAGCAAAAATATTAGAATTAAACCCTGAATTTTCAGAAAAAAAAGAAAAAAAAGTAATGCCAAAAACTGATGGATTACCTGTAATGGATATCAAAGAAGGTGAAACTGTAACAGTAAGATTTCCTCCAGCACCTTCCGGACACCTACACTTAGGACACTTATTTGGAGTTGTTGCAAATTACGAATTTAAGAAAAAATATAATGGGAAAATGATTTTAAGATTTGAAGATACAAATCCTGAAAACATCGATTTATCAAACTATGAAAAAATTATTGATGATGTGAAATGGATTTGTGATGGAGATATTGATGAAATTTGTTACCAATCCGACAGATTACCAACTTACCACAAATACTTAAGAGAATTAGTAGAATTAGGAAAAGCATTTGTATGTGAATGTGAATCAGAAGTATTCAAAAATTATACTGACGCAAGTGAACCTTGTCCACACAGAAATATTGAACACAATAAACAAATGGAAATGTTTGAAAAATTCATGGATGGTGGATATGAGGCTGGAACTGTTGTAGTTAGAGCAATGGCAGACTTACAAAATAAAAATCCAGCATTAAGAACATTCCCACTTGCAAGAATCATTGAAGGAAATCACGCAAGAATTGGAAACAAACACAGAGTTTGGCCAAATTATAATATGGCAGTAGCTGTTGATGATTCTTTAATGAATATGACTCACGTAATTCGTGGAAAAGATTTAGAAATTGGAGAATTCAGACAAGAAATGTTAATGACCGCTCTAGGATTACACAAACCACAATATTTCCATTATGGTAGAATGAAATTTACTGACATGGACTTATCAAAATCAAGATTAACTGAAAAAATTGAATCAGGAGAATTTGAAGGTTGGGACGACCCTAGAATTCCATCAATTTTATCTCACAAAAAAAGAGGATATAGAGCTCAAGCATTTAGAAAATTCATTTTACAATTAGGAATTTCAAAAAGAGACTCAAAAATTACAAAAGATGAATACTACAAAGGTTTAGACTTTTTTAATAAACAAATTATTGAAATTGATTCAAATAGATATTTTTCAATTATTGAACCAAAACAAGTTGAAATTGAAAACATCACAGAAATTCCATTCGAAGAATTTACTATCCAAAAGCATCCAGAAAACCCTGCTAAAGGTTTAAGACATATTAAAACAATTAAAAACTATTTAATTGAAAATGGTGATTTCCAAAGATTACAAGTTGGAACAAAAATGAGATTAATGCATTTTGCAAACTTTGAAATTACAGCAAAAGATGAAGATAAAGTAACTTTAAAATATTTATCAAAAGATTATGATAAAAATATGGGGATTAAAGCAAACATTCACTTTGTATCAACTAATGAATCTGAAACAGAAAATGTAACAATCATTGATAATAATAATAATCACATTCCAGCAGTTGCTGAAAAAATGGATAAATATAAAATTGATGATTCAATCCAATTTGAAAGATACGGATTTTTAAGATTAGATAGATTAGATGAAAACGGAGATAAGGTTTTCTACTTTACACACAAATAAATAGTTTTGAATTTTAAATTCAAACTATTTTAATAACTTACTTCTAAAAAACAATAATATATAAAATATATCACATTAACTCTATTATGAACAATTTTGAACTACCTCTAGACTGGAAACAAAAAGCTACTTATTTAACAAAAGGAGGAAGAAGAAATATCTATATTCTAGATAACTATGTAATAAAAGAAAATTATTCTACAAAAACAAGACACAAAAAAAAAGATAATTTAGAAATTGAATTCTATAATCAAATCATACAAAAAATTTCTCCACAATTTCACGAAAATTTTTGTAAAATTTACTACAAAAAAGATAATATCACAGTCCAAGAATTAATCAAAAACTACGACAACACAATTTCAAAAAACTTTGAACAAATTCAAAATCCAAAAATAAAAATTGATGTTTTAAACCAATTTGAAAGATTAATAGAAAAATTAATTGAACAAGAAATATTTTTCTTTGACATAATACCAAAAAATATAATTGTAAAAGAAATCTCAAAAAATAAATTCATCCCAATCATATTTGACTATAAAAATATAAATAGAACCTACGCTCTCCAACCATCAACATACACAAAAACTGGAAAAATTAATAAAATAATTAAAAGACTAAACAAACTAAGACTAGAAAATTCTTACAAAAATTATATATAATTATATTGTTCCTTTAACTATTTTTTAATTATAATTAAACTTATTATATAAACTAAAATTATTATAAATTAATATGGAATCTAAAACTAAAATAATTATATCAACAATATTATTAATATTAGGTATTACAATAACAATAATAAATAACTCTCAACCAGCTGAAAATATAGAAAATAACAATCAAATACTAACTTCTATAAACCTAACAAATAACTTAAACTCAATTTCATTAAACGAATGGAAAAATCTATATGACAACGATAAATCATACCAAATAATCGATGTAAGAACTCAAAAAGAATACGACAACCAAAAGATTCCAAACTCAAAACTAATTGACTTTTACAATAAAAACTTTAAACAAGAATTAAATAAACTAGATAAAAATAAAAAATACTTAATACATTGCAGAAGTGGGTCTAGAAGTTCAAAAACATTACAAATAATGAAAGAACTAAAATTTACAAATGTTCAAAACTTAATTGGTGGAATTAACGCATGGAACTCTGCTGGATACATAACAAACTAAAAACTAAAAATAAAATAAAAAAATTACTTTTTCTTTTTATTCTTTAAAGAATCTTTTCCATCAGTCATATCTTGCTTTAAAGACTCCAAATCATCCTCTTCATCCTCATCCACAAATAACCAATTAATCGCTTTTTTAAATCTTGAAGGTTTCTTTTCCTCCTCCTTATACTCAACTTCCTCAATTAAAGTTTTTTGATTAGAACTTAAAATTTTCTCATCATTCTCTAAAATCTCCTCAGACTTTGAAGATTTTTTCTCTAAAGAAACTTTCTTTTCAACTTTCTTTAATCCCTTAGTCATATTATCAAAAGCAGTTGCAATCTCCTCAGACATCTCAAGTCTTAACTCAGCAATCTCCAAAGTAATTTTAGTATTAATTAATTCTTGAAAATCAGTTAATTTAGAATTAATAAAAGTTACACTCTCCTCATTTGATGAACTTTTTTGAAAATCCTCATCTAAATCTTCTTTTAAATCCTTTAACTCTGACTTAATTTCCTTATTATCATTAGCATTCTCAACAACATTCTTTGATAAAGTTGAAACTAATTTTTTAATAGAGTTTAATTCAACCTCTAAATTTTTAACAGTATCAACTAAACTCTCATCAGACTTTGAAGAACCATCTCTAACACTTTGAGCAACTTGCATTTGTAACTTTGCAACACTATCTCCCAAAACATTCATTTCACTTTTTACTTTTGAAAAAGCAGATTTTAATTTTCTCTCATCCATATATAACAAAATATAAAAATTAACTTTTATAAATATTATGTGTTTTATCACTAAACAATAAGAAAAAATAAAGATAATTAAAATAAATTTAATCAAGATTATATAACGCTGAAGTATTTAATGCAATATAATCAAACTCTTGCTTTGAATTTAACTCACTTTGAGACTTTTCACAATTATAATTCTCACACGCCAAAGGTCTTGAATCATAAATACTACACAACCCATTTTCACCAAAATTTGGACATACATCCATAGAACCAAAAGAAAACTTTTTTGTAACAAACTCATTAGTTTCAGGATGTCTTTTACAACAAATATTAATCCTAGTCTCAAGCTTACAACTTGAACAATTTTTAGAACCAAGCTCAGATAAATCTACATCAACAGAAAATAAATTTTCCAAAACTTCTAACTCATCTGGATTCTCCATACCAAATTGTGCATACAACTTATTCAAATCAGCATTGTTACTACTCATAGTATAAACAATCACAAATTTATTTATAAACATATCCCAAATCCAATATATTTATAAAAATCAACAAATATAAGTAATTATGACAAAAACAATTGATGAAAAAATTGAAATTATTAACCAAGTTGGAGAAGAAGTAATTAATGATGAAGATTTAAGAAAACTTCTAACAAATAAAAAAGAACAAATTATCGCTTATGATGGTTTTGAACCTAGTGGACAAATCCACATTGCTCAAGGTCTACTAAAATCAATTAATGTAAACAAATTAACATCTTGCGGAATCAAATATAAAATGTTTATTGCTGATTACTTTGCAATGCTTAACAACAAATACGGTGGAGACTTAGAAAAAATTCAAACAGCAGGAAAATACTTTGTAGAAGTTTGGAAATCAACTGGAATGGACTTAGACAATGTAGAATTTGTATGGGCAAAAGAATTCTACGAATCACACCCAGAATACTGGGAAACAGTATTAAAATTATCAATGAACGCAACAGTTTCAAGAGTTTTAAAATGTGGGCAAGTAATGGGAAGAGAAGAATCAACTTCCAATCCAGCAGCTCAAATTATGTATCCAATTATGCAAGCAGCAGACATTATTCACCTAGGAGCTGACATTGCGCAACTAGGTTTAGATCAAAGAAAAGTAAATATGTTAGCAAGAGACATTTTTCCAAAAATTGGAAAAAGAAAACCAGTATGTGTTCACCACCACATGTTAATGGGACTACAATACAAAGTTGAAGAAGGAATGTCAGAAACTGATAGAAAAATTGCTATGAAAATGAGTAAATCAAAACCAGAAACTGCAATTTTTATGACAGACTCAGCTAAAGATGTAAGCAAAAAATTCAACAAAGCAACAAGTATTGACGGAGACCCAACAGACAACCCAGTTTTAGAATATTTCAAACACATTATTTTTGAAAAATATGACACAGTTGAATTTGACAGACCTGAAAAATATGGTGGATTCTATAAAGCAGAAACATATGAGCAATTAGTTGAAGACTTTACATCTCAAACATTTAAATCAGGAGATTTAAAACAAATGGCAGCTAAATATATTAACGAACTATTAGAACCTACAAGAAAACACTTTGAAGAAAATAAACAAGCTAAAGAATTATTAGAAAAAGTTAAAGCATTTAATGTTACAAGATAAATTTAATTTAATTTATCTTATTTACTTTTATCCAATTAATAATTTAAATAATTATTGCTAAATTTTAAACATAAAATTTCTAACTGTTAAATTTTTAGAAATTTCACTTTCAACACTATTTAATTTTCTACCCTTACTAACCTTAGTTAAAATTAATATTTTCCCATCAAACTCAAAACTAACATTTACATCATACGCAAACTCATAAGCACCACAAACAATCATCGCCACATTTCTCTTTAATAAAAATAAATCATCTTTAGAATAAAATCTCCCAAAATGAGTGTCAAAATCTGAACTCATCTCAAAAATTCCATTTTTTAAATTAATAACATTAAATTTTCCTAAAGCCGCCGCACCAAAATTCATTAAAATTTTATTCATAATAACATTTGGACTTGAAGATATTTTTTTAGAATTAAATTTTACTAAAATTCCTCCCTCCATTTTAGCTAAATTATCTCTAAACTCCATATCTCCTTTAATTAAATCTAACAAATAATCAATTCCAAAAAACCAAGGCATACAAACAGCATAAATATGTCCCAAAGCAAAAGTTCCATTTTCATTTGGACCTATTTTTTTTGAAAAAATAAAAGATTTTAACCAATTTGAAATTGTAAATTTTTTCTTTTCAGAAAAATACTTTCTATCATTTTTAAAAATATAATCTTCATCAGAAATAAAACATTCCAAAGATAAACTAGCACCATTCACACTAAACTTTGAACTTACTTTTTTTCCATATAAACAACTTAAAAAGTTTTCAACAAATCCTGCTAAAATTTCTTCAATCAAAAAATCACAAGATTCATTAAAAAATTTTTTATACAAATTCCCCATATGACACCTATTCAAATTAATAACTAATTTATTTAAATTCACATTACCAACTAGATTTAACTTTCCAAATCCAAAAGAATTTATGATATCTAAAAAGTCAATCAACATCAATTTTTTATGTTTATAATTATATTTTTTTTCTAAAAAATCATAAATTAATTTTGAATCAGTTTCTGAATATTTTTTAAATTTTTTAATTAACTCTTCACCTGATTTATTTTGTGAATTATGATAAATACCATATAAAAAATAATTAACAGGAGATAGAAAAATTCTAAGCTCCCCAAAATAGGCAATTCCATCTCCAAACTTAAAATCAAATTTAGTATTCATTTTACTAAAATATAAGTTATTAAATTTTCAAATTAAGATAAATATTAAATTAATTCCAAAAATAATCCCTTTCTAATGATATACTATAGTTTTACTTATTTATATATTTACCTAAGTAAATATTAAAATTAAAATGAATATAAAATTATATTGTTACATACATAATAAAATAAAATTAAAGATATTTAAATAATATTAAATTAAAAATAGACAAAAAATTGATTTTTTGGATAAAAAAGTAAGTTAAAATACATAAAATTATAAATTAAATAAAAAAATAATCAGATTTCAATAAGAAAATTCAAATCCATAAATACTTATGGAAAACATAACATATCCAAATATAAATTTAGAAAAATTAATCTTAACTTCACCAGACTCAAATCAACAAATATTAAAATTTGATAAATTAAATCTAATCATAGATGAATATTTAGAAAATTTAAATAAATTAAATTTAAATTTTAACCCCTCACCAAATATTAAAATTGTTTCTACTAAACTTGAATTTTTAGAAATGACTCAACTTCGAAGTAAAGTATTCTCACCAATTAATGGATTTAATTTAGAATTCCCAGAAATGTTAAAAGGTCTCCAATATGACTTATTTGATACACAATCTATTAACTTAATTCACAAAACAGAGAATAAAATTGATGGGACAATTAGAATCCTACTAGACTCTAAACTAGGACTACAAACTCAAAAACAATTCCCTAAAGAAATATCAAATTTAAGAAAAAACTCTAATTTAGCCGAACTTACAAGACTTGCAATTGACCCTAACTCTCAAGGTGGAACAATTTTAAAACAACTATACCAAAACACCTCCCAAATAAAAGAAATCACAAATACTGATAACTACATTGGATGTATGACACAACAACTATACCATAAAGTGTATGAAAAATTTGGAATGCAAATTGAAAAAACAATCCCTAGCTATGGTAAATTAAATTACCCTTGTTACATAACTTCATGGACTAAAGATGACTACACTAAATTTTATAAAACAAAAATACTAGGAGAAAAAAACTAAAATGGAAAATCAAATTGTAAATGATAACTTTTGGAGTGAATATGCAAGAATGTATAATAAATTTACACCATCATTTCAAAAAAAATTACTCGAAAATATTTCTCAATATGGATTTGGAACTGTTGGAGATTTCGGATGTGGAGTTGGAAAACTTCACAAACATTTAGCAAACCAAAATAACTCTAAATTAATACACGCAATAGATTCAAATAAACAAATGTTAGACCTAGCATCAAAAAATAAACCTCAAAATATTGACACAATATACTCTCAATTAGAATTAAATGATTTTAATAGTAATCAAATATTACCTAAATACGACTCAATATATTTAATAAATGTATTATATGCAAATAAAAACCCTATTGAAATTCTAAAACAAATAACACCAAAACTAAATCAAAATGGAAACTTAATAATTGTAGATATGAAAAGAAAAACTAACCTAGAACAATTATTTCAAGTTTTAGATGATGAATATACTGGAGATAAAGACCTAGAAAATTACTACCATTCAAATCAAATTCTTTCCCAAAACTCAACCCCACACGCATATTCAATAAATGAATTAGAAAGTATAATTTCATTAATGGGAAACTTTCAAACATTAGAAAAAAATGAAACCCATTTTTTAAATAATGCGAATTGTTTAATAGTTAAGAAAAATTAGAAACTAAAATTTTAGTTGTTAAATATTTAGAAATATTTTTTTCTAAATCTGATAACTCTAAATTATCTCCAATTTTTTTAAACTCAATTGTATCTAAAGAAACCTCATCAAAATTAGAAAACTCATTATAACTAAAAGAATAAATTCCTAATGACATATTATAAATATGTCCTTTAAATAAGTTAATAACTTTATCTGTATAAAACTTTGAATAAAATAAATTTAAATTATTTTTCACAGTTAAAACTTTAGGATCAGTATAAGTAAATCTACCAATCCCTGAAATATCAGATAAACTATATACAAAATTATAAGTTTCATCACCTAAATTAGCTCCAAAATTATTATGAAAATCAACAGAAGCTTTACCCTGCATTTTCCCCAAACTATTAAAACTTTTTTCAAAAAAATCAAAACTACTCATTTTTTCCAAAAGATCCAACATAAAAAAATAAGGTAATAAAACTCCATTTGAATCAGAAACTTTAAACATCCCCTCACTAAAAACTAAACCTCCAGTCATAACTAACTTTTTAACAACCAAAGAAAAATCTCCAATTTGTCTAACAGGATTAAATTTTTCATTAGATAAAACATAATCCTCATCTTTTACCTTAACATTAAAAACTAAACTAAATGAAACTTTAGAAATTTCACACTCAACATTTTTTTTAAAAACACAACTTAAAAAATTTTCTAAAAAACCACTAAAAATTTCTTCAATATAAAATCCTAAACCTTTCTTAAAAATTTGAGAATAAAATAAATGTAAATTTGGTTTATCAATCTTAAAAATATAAGTATTCTCCCTACTTAACTTCAAATTTAATTCACCAAACCCAAAAGAATTAATTCTTAATAAAAATAAATTTATTAACTTTTTAAAATCATCATTTTCACAACTTAACTCATCATACAAAATTTCCATTTCAGACTTTGAAGATTTTTTAATTATATCTTTAAACTCCTCTTGAGATAAATTTTCAGAACAAATATTAATTAAAGATAAAAAATAGTTCATCGGACATAAATAAACTTGTGTTGTATCATAAAACACTGACCCCTCACTAAAAAATAATTTTTTATTTCTATCTACAAACATTTAACATACACCTAAAAAATTAATACAAATTGATTTTATAAACATTTCTAATCAAAATAAATAATAAAGTTTCAAAACTAATACTTATTTACCGCAAAAATAAAAATTAAATTCAAATTATCTTCAATTACACTATAACTTATATCCTCTCTTGCAAAAACCTCATAACTAATTTGATTCGGAATTAAAAAATACTTACTAGAATTATTTTTTCCAGAAGATACAACTCTAGAATTATACTCAAAAACTTCCACACTAAATAAATTAACTTTATTTAAATTCCCTCTTAAATTATCAAAATATTTTTTATCAAATTCTACCTTTACAGCAAATTTATCATTTGATTTATTTAAAATATCAATAATTTTCCCCATACCTATAAAATAAACTTTCAATTTATAAAATTTCTCAAAAAATAACAAAAAGTATACCTAAACCTAATTAAATATAAAATAAAATAAAAAATAAAAAATAAATATTGATTAAAAAAATTAAAAATTAAAAAAATGTATGAATCTTAATTCCCTCATCACAAATTTCAATTGGGTGTAAATCACTATCATTTTTAGTATTTCTCATTTTTTTAATAGATAAATTTCTTGAATAATTTCCACCCAAACTCTCTGAACTAAACTCCAATAACCCATCACAAATAAACTCTGCAAAGTTTGTACTTGGCGCATCCTTTTGCGAAATTAATAATAAATTTAAACCACTAATTTTTTTAAACCTATCAATTAATTTAAATAATAAACAATTAGCCCTTATATTAAAAGAACTATAATCTAAGGTATTATCAACTAAAAAAGATAAAGTGGTAATAGAATCAACAACAACTCTTTTCGCATCAAAATCATGTATAATTTCGGCCATATCACTAACTGAATACTTATCCACTAAATTAATACCAATTGAAATTATTTTTAACCTCCCCTCCTTTTCTAAATCCTCTAAATCCCAACCAAACTGTTTAGCTTGTAAAAATAATGCTTCTTTTTTTTCCTCAAATGTAAAATAAATTCCTTTTTCATTATCATTAATAGCACCATTAACTAAATATTGTAAAGAAAAAATAGTTTTTCCAGCCCCAGGACTTCCATTAACTAAAATTGAACTCCCATCTGGAAAACCACCCTCTACTAATTTATCAAATCCAAAAATATAAGATTTTGATCTTTTCAAACTATTTTCACAACTAACCATTTTAGAATTATAATAATAAATGAAAATTTTATTATATAAAACTTTCCTTAAATTAAAATATAATAAAAATAAAATTTGAAATAAAATCAAAAACAAAATAAATATTAATGTAAAAAATTAAATAAAAAATAAAAAGGGGGAAATAAAAATGAAGTTGAAATTAAAAATTATAAAAAATTATGAATCTTAATCCCTTCACCATCCAATATTTCAAACGGATGTAAATCATCATCATTTTTAGTACTTCTCATTTTTTTAACAGATAAATTTCTTGAATAACTTCCTCCTAAACTCTCACTATCAAAATTTAAAATTCCATCACAAATATACTCAGAAACTCTAGAACTATCTGAATCCTTTTGAGAAATAAATAAAGTTGTAATATCCTTTAAATTACTAAACCCAGTAATAAAAGAATACATAAACTTAGTTGAATCCATCTTTCTACTTGTAAAAATATCACCAAATAAATAAGATAAAGTTGTAACTGAATCAACAACTACTCTTTTAGCTTTTAACGAAGTTATAATCTCAACAATCTCTCCAATAGTATTTTCTCCAATATCATCAGTTCCAATTGATACAATCTTTAACTTTCCTTTTTTCTCTAGTTTTTCTAAATCCCAACCAAATTGATTAGCTTGTAAAAATAATGCTTCCTTTTTTTCCTCAAAAGTAAAATAAATTCCAAACTCTCCATCCATTGCTCCATTCACAATATACTGTAAAGAAAAAATAGTTTTCCCAGACCCCGGAGTTCCAGTAACTAAAATATTACTCCCAATTGGAAATCCTCCCTCAACCAGATTATCAAAACCATCAATATTTGAATTTACTCTTGTAACTAATTTATTTGCCATTTTTATTAATATTTACTCGCTGAAAAAATATACAAATACTTTGTTTTTGTCTCAATCCTTGTGCAAGGAACAGTATTTGAAGTCATAACACCATTTCTAAATTCCTTAGGTAATAAAAAATATTTAGTAGATTCTCTCTTACCTCTTTGAACTAATCTTGATGTTAAATTTAAATTACCTTCTGAAAATAAATGCATTTTATCCATATTTCCTTGAAGCCAAACAACTTCTTTTTGGGATAACTCCAACGTAACTTCAACTTTTTCATCCCCTTTATTTTGAATCTTCAAAATTTTACCCATAAATCACAACCTCATATTTCTTTTATAAATTTATTTATTAATTTAACAATTTATTCCATAAAAATACAAATAATTAACTAATAGGTAAAAAAAAATATGATAAAAATGAAAAATTACCCTAAATAATTCAAAAAAAATATAAAAATGGCTATTTTTTAATAAAAATATGAAAAATAATATCTAAAATAGTAAATATTATTGAAATAATTAAAAAATAATTAAAAAATATGAAAAAACTTCAAAAAAAGTGAAAAAAACAAAAGAAATAAAAAAATAATAAATATAAAATAAAATAAAATAAAAGTAATAATTAAAATAAAAAACTAATGATGTCCTCCTCCACTAGGTTCATGATTCCCAAAAGAATCAAAAAATATTTTTTCATTCTCAGGAGACCTTACAAAATCAGGTTTAATATCATCACAATAACCAACTGGGATTAAACAACTAACAAACATTCCATCTCCCACACCTAATTCATGTGATGTTTTTTCATCATCACCAGCTCTCACTATACAACACTCCAAATCAGTTAAAGAAACTAAATTAACAATTGACCCAGTAACTAAAGTTGCATTTTGTAAAGCTAAATTTTCATAATCAAAACCATACAAACTCTTTAACTCATTAGTATCACAAATTACTGCAAGCATAATTGGAGCTTCTCCCGCCCAAGTTTGCTCTGAATGTATTTTTGCTAAATTATGTCTTTTATGTTCATCTGAAATAATTACAACTGAAACATTCTCAATCCCTCCAGCACAAGGCGCCTTTAAACTAGCCGTAATAATTTCATAAATAACTTTTAAATCAACTTTCTTACTTGAAAATTTCCTACAACTTCTCCTACTACTTAATTTCTTTAAAACTTGCTCATAAGTTGAAAAATCAAAATTATCTTTTTTAAAAATTGATTTTTTATCTGATTTTTTAAAAATAGAAGAAACATTTTCATTTAAATCTTTAACATAATCTCCTGACTTTGCAAAAAATTCCTTAACATTTTTACCCATAAAACAAACATAAAATTCAAACTATATAAATATTATTAATAAAATTCAAAATAATAATATTTATATAAATAAATAAATTACTTCTAACTATGACAAAATTATTACCACAAGATCAAATTGATGAAAAGATGATTATGCTAAATGAATGGAATTTAGAAGATAACGATGTAGGACAATTAGTAAAAGAATTTGAATTTAAAACTCCAAAACAAGCATTTGACTTTGTTGGAAAAATTGGAACAGTTTCTGAAACCATTGGACAAACTCCTGACGTGTTAATTCACTCAAATGGCCAATTTGTAGAATTAATGATTACTGACTACGATTACGAAGGAATCACTCAAAAATGTTTAGATTTAGCATTTGAAATTGACGGAATTGAATTATAAATTAAATTCAATAATTTTACAAAACTAACAAATATGTATATAATTAATATAATATACTTCCTTTTTTATTCTTAATTAAATCAACAACTTCTTTTCTTTTATCTGAAACTTCATCAGACTTAGATATAACTTTAAAACTAATATTTTGAAAATCTTCTGAAATTATAGATTGAGCTTTAACACCAAATGAATACTCAAAACTACCCAACAAATTAAGATAATGAATTTCTCTAAGCTTATTAAAAAAATCACTCCCATAAAATTTAGAAAAATGTGTATAAAAATTTGTTTCAACAAAATAATTTTTATATGACTCATCTAAAACTTCTAAACTCCCAAACCCCATCAATTTCCAATAAGAAGAAATATAATCAATCTTTTGTTTTGGTGTTTTAAAACCTTTTAACTCCAAGATTTTAGAAAAATGAAATCCATAAGATTTTAATAAATGTCTAAAATCAACCAAATTAGACTTTAATCCATAATTTAATAAATTAAAATAAGTAAATATCGGTAAACCAAACGATAAAACATCATTAAATATAATTCTTCCTGAAACATTATTTAGTTTTTTATTTAAAATTAAACTTTTAATCCAATTCTGAGTTTTTTTATCATCACAACAATTACTATAATGCTTTTCAGTTGAATAATTAAAATCCTCACTTAATTTTGTAAAAGTATAACAATTTGCAAGATTTGATGAATTAATTTCATATTTAAATTTTTTACCATAAATCATTTGTAAATAACTTTTTAAAAATAAAGCTATAAATTCCCTAAATGGAACAATTGGATTTGAATTAAATATTTTTTTATATTCAGTTAACAAATATTTATTCTTCTGAGAAATAATTATTTTATTCTCAGTTAATTTAACTATTTGAGAACTTACTAAACCTAAAGTTTCTAAATAATTTAAAAAAGTTGAAATAACATACTCTTTATTTTTAATAGTTTTATCATTAAAATTATTTTTATAAAAAATGTAACAATCATCATAAAACACTTTATTAAAAAGGTTAATACTATCCTTATATCCATTAGAATTTGTAAAAAAGTTATAAGCAATTAAAAAAGAATTAATTGGAAAGGTGATAATTTGAGAGTTAAAACAATAAATTAGCCCACATTTAAAGTCCATATTTTTAATTAGATTCATAAATACTAAAAAACGACTATCAAACTATATAAATTTATCCTATAAAATCACAGTAAATTAAATTTATTTAATAAAACCATCTAAACTTGAATTTTGTGACCCAACTTTTTTATCTAATTTTGACATATTTTTTTTAAATTCTTTTTTAATAACAATATCCTCTTTCTCCTCAATCCCACCTTGAATCTCAACAGCTCTATCAAGCACACGACTAGGAATCCCAGCTAACTTCCCAACATAGACTCCATAAGATTTATCAGTCCCACCTTTCACAATTTTATGAATAAATTTAATATCATCCCCTTTCTCTAAAACACTAACATTATAATTTTCAATTGTAGGATAAAACGAACTTAACTCATTTAATTGATGATAATGAGTTGCAAAAATACTATCACAACCAATATTCGCAAGCTCCTCAACAACAGCCCACGCAATTGATAAACCATCATAAGTAGAAGTTCCACGACCAATCTCATCTAATAAAACAAGTGAATCCTTTGTTGCATTATTTAAAATATTTGCAGTCTCACTCATCTCAACCATAAAAGTAGATTGCCCCTCAGACAATTCATCATGTGCACCAATTCTAGTAAAAATTCTATCATAAATTTTTAATTCTCCAGACTTTGCTGGAATAAAACTTCCAACTTGACCCATAATTGAAACTACTGCCGCCTGCCTTAAATAAGTAGATTTTCCACTCATATTCGGTCCAGTAATAATCTTAAAAGTCTCCGTTTCACTAAACTCAATATCATTTGGAATATATTCAGACACAAATTTCTCCACAAGAAAATTCCGACCATCAACCACTGAAGTTGAAGAACTAAAAGTTGGACGAACAAAATTATATAACTGTGAATTTAAACTATGAGAACAAAAAACATCAAGTAAAGAAATTTTATAAGAAATATCTTGAAACTTTTTAGTATAAGATTTTAACTTTAAAACTAATTTATCAAATAATTCTTTTTCAAGTGATTTAATTTTATCTTCAGCCCCTAAAATCATATCTTCTTTTTCCTTTAATTCAGGTTTTGTATACCTATTTTGATTAACTAAAGTTTGTTTTAATTTATAATCTTCAGGAACTTTATTTTCTTGAGCTTTTGGAACTTCAATAAAATATCCAAAAATTCTATTATACTTAATCTTTAAAGTTGAAATTCCAGTCCTTAATCTTTCAGTTTCCTCTAATTCAGATAAAAAATCTTTAGAATTATAAGCAATATCAAATAATTCTTTTAACTCAGAATTATACATTGGTTTAATATATCCAATATCACGAGTATGAGCTGGAGCCTCACTAATAATTGCTGACTCAATTTCATCAAACACTTCTGGTAACACATCAATACTTTTAACACCATTAATTAAATCACAATTAAATAAAGATAAACTTTCTTTAATTTGAGGTAAATTTCCAAGTGAAATTTTTAAGCTAACTAAATCACGTGGAGAACAAATCCCCGAATTAATTCTAGAAGTAATTCTTTCAATATCAGAAAACTCTCCTAAAAAATCACGAATTTCATTTCTCTCAATAACTAAATCATTTAATTCTTCAATCGCATCAAGCCGACGACCAATTTCAACTTTATCCAATAAAGGAGAAATTAATTGTGACTTCAACAAACGACTTCCAGCAGGAGTTTTAGTATTATTTAAAATTCCAAATAATGTTTTTGACTTATCCTTTGAAAACATTGTATCAACAATTTCCAAATTACGTAAACAAATTGAATCTAAAACCATGGCAGAATTTAAATTTATATAACTTATAGAATTAATATGAGCTAAATCTAACTTTTGTAATTTAAAAATATAAAATAATAATGCTCCACTTGAAATCATTGAATTATCTTTATCATCTAACTGCGAAAAATCAGAAAATTGTTTTTTTAAAATTTCTTTTGAATAATTAATATTAAATCTAATTGAACTCAAAAAATTAAAATAAATATTATTTAATTTTAAAAAATCACAAATCTTCTTAGACTTTCTATCCTCATTTAAAACAACTTCATTTGGAGAATACTTCTTTAAAATAGTTTTCACATCACAAAGTTCTGAAACAGTAGTTGTAATAAATTCCCCTGTTGTAATATCAACTAAACTAATTCCAAATTTATTAGAATCATCAGCATAAACACAAGCAATAAAATTATTTGAACTATCTGGTAGATACTCATCTTCTAAAATTGTCCCAGGCGTAATAACTCTAGTCACACCACGCTTAACCAAACCTTTAGCTTGCTTTGGATCCTCTAATTGTTCACACATCGCAACCTTATAATTATGTGAAACTAATTTTTTAATATAAGGCATAATAGAATGAAAAGGAACTCCCGCCATAGGAGTTTGCCCACGTTTAGTTAATGTAATATTTAAAACCTGAGAACAAACTTTTGCATCATCATAAAAAGTTTCATAAAAATCCCCAGCTCTAAAGAGTAATACACAATCACTATATTGCCCTTTTAATTCAACAAACTGCTTCATCATAGGAGTTAACTTTTCACTATCAATATTCATAATAAATATCAAACAAAAAATACTTATAAATATTTTGATAAATAACTTAAAATCAAAACACAAAATTACACAAAACAATTATAAAGCTAAAATCTAAAAAATAAATATGGAAAAAATAAACAATGAATTCGACAACGAATATCATAAATTATTACAATTTTTACTAGATAAAGGAACTGGTAAAGATGACAGGACTGGAGTTGGAACAATTTCAAGTTTTGGATACCAAATGAGATTTGATTTATCAAAAGGATTTCCACTATTAACAACTAAAAAAGTATTCAGTAGAGCAATTTTACACGAACTTTTATGGTTTTTAACAGGGAATACAAACATTAAATATCTTGTTGACAACAATGTTAGAATTTGGAATGAATGGCCATTTCAAGCTTATTTAAAAAAAAATAATTTAGAAGAAACTTATCCAAGATACTCTGATGAATGGTATAATCAATTAGAAATTTTTGTTGAAAATATTAAAGAAGATAAAGATGATTTTGCTAAAAAATGGGGAGAATTAGGCCCAGTTTATGGTAAACAATGGAGAGACTTTAATGGATTTGACCAAATTGAATGGGTAGTAAATGAAATTAAAAAAAATCCACAATCTAGAAGATTAATTGTAAATGCGTGGAACGCAGCAGAAATTGAAGAAATGCAAAAATCAGGATTACCTCCTTGCCATACTATGTTTCAATTTTACGTATCAAACGATGGAAAACTATCATGTCAATTATATCAAAGAAGTGCTGATGTATTTTTAGGAGTTCCATTTAATATTGCAAGTTACGCATTTTTACTAGAAATGGTAGCTCACGTATGTGGTTTACAAGTTGGAGACTTTGTTCATACATTTGGAGATGTTCACATTTATACAAATCATATGGATCAAGTAAAAGAACAATTAGCTAACGAAAGTTTTGCTCCACCAAAATTAAAAATTAAAAGAAAAGTTGATTCAATTTTTGATTTTAAATTTGAAGACTTTGAAATTGTAGACTATGAATCTCACAAACCAATCAAAGCAAAAGTAGCTGTATAAATATAAAAATGAATGAAACAAATTTTAAATTATCATTAGGAGTTTTTATCGAAAGTGATGAAGAATTTAATATTAAAGAAATATTAAATTTTATTTGTAACAATTCCCCATTTTTTGAAAATGAATTAAAAAAAATTAAAAATATATCTCTTGAGAAAGGAATTCAATTTAAACCTCAATTAATTGCTATGGTAAATAATTTGATTACAAAAATTGAAAACGAAAAATTTGAAGATTTACAATTAAAACAATTATACATAAAAGCACTTTCTGAAATTGTTAAAAAATATTAATAAAAATGACATTTGAAAATAAAAATAATATCGAGTATTCTCTAATCGCTGGAGTGCCAGATAACTGGGTAATTGGAAACGGACTAAAAATCCCTTGGTATATTCCTGAAGACTTCAAACTATTTAAAGAAAAAACTTTAGATTCAGTAATTATTATGGGACAACTAACTTGGGACTCATTACCTATTAAACCACTCCCAAAAAGAGTTAATATAGTCCTAAACAGAAATCCAACTAAAAATGAAGGTGCTCACACATTCGATAATTTAGATGATGCATTTGAATTTGCATCAAAACAAAATAAAAAAATATTTGTAATTGGAGGAGCATCAATTTATTCTCAAACAATTAACAAAGCTAAATATTTATACATATCACATATATTTGGAAAATTTGATGGAGACATATTATTTCCTAAATTTAATAAAAATAATTATAAAATATTAGAAAATCAAAAGTTTGATAAATTTGAATTTTGTAAATACGAGAAAGTATAGATTATAATAAAAATGCCAACTCAAAATTTAAACCCCAAATATCAAAGATTAAACCAATTAATTTTAAATTTACTAAATAAAATTGAAAATCAAAACTCAGATAAAAATATAATTTGATAATGTAAATGACTTTATCCACAATTCAATTGAATCTAATCAACTAACTCAAAAAAGCATTAAAATAATTATAAAAAAATATAATAAAATACTTAAAAATATTAATTATAAAGAAAAAAAGTTTAAAAAAATTGCAATCGCTACAACTTTACTAGCAGCACTTGGACTTGGAACCCATTTCTCTAATAATGAAGATAAAAATACTAAACAAATAACTCCACAAGAAAAAATTACTCAAACAATTAAAATTTCAAAACAAGAATTATATAAAAAATATAATATTAATTCAAAATTTTATGATAATCAAAAAAACGAAATTCTAAAAGTTTTAGAAACATTTCAAATTGAAAATAATTTTTTACAACATCTAAACAATTTAGATATTTACAATCCAAAAACAAACTCACTAACTCCCTCAAATTTTAATCAAAATTTATACAATTATTACTTATCTCTAAGTAAAACTGAAAATATAAATTTCAAATTATTAATTTACATTACAACAGTTGAATCAAGCTTTGGAGATGAAAGATTAAGTCATTCTGGAGCACTAGGGCCACTTCAAGTAATGCCAGCAACAATTAAAGAAAACTGTTATCAAAAATATAGAAAATTATTCAAAACTGATGAAGAATTTTACAAAGATTTAGGAGTTCAATTAAAAGCAGGAATTTATGAACTTCAAAAAATTGCAAGAGGATACAACATAGATATTTCTAAAAAATCAAATTTAAATAATTCTAATTTAATAATGCTTTCAGCAAGTTATAACGCAGGTTATGGATATTTTAAAAATACTCCTGAGCAAATAAACAATCCTACAAATAAAAAAGGAAAAGAAGTGTATAACTATGTAAGAAAAATTTTAACATTAAATAATCAAATTCAAATAATAAAATAATAATAATCAAATGATAATAAATTGAATCAAAATTAAGTAAATTTATAAAAAATATACGTTATTTTCAAAAAGTTCAACATTAACTTTATAAAGAACTTACACCTAATTTTTACTAGGTTAGAAGTTAAACATAAAATCTTATTTTTTTATATATGTTGACTTGACAAAAAACACTAATTACTGATTAAAATTAGGGTTTTTAAAATTGTTAAATAACATTAATTTGTTTAATTTCTATCATTTATATGAGGTTATATTTAAAAAATGACAGTAAAAATGTATACAGCTGGAGGAGTTGACGAATCCGGTAGAAATATGATGGCTTTTGAAATTGATGATGAAATTATCATCTGTGACATGGGACTTCAATTAAGTAACTTAGTTATGTATAATGACGAAGTTGATAAGATGGATGTAAATGAAATGGTTGAAAAAAACATTTTAGCAAATCCAGCAGAAATTTTAAAACACAAAGACAAAGTAAAAGCAATTGTTGTATCACACGCTCACTTAGACCACGTTGGAGGAGTTCAATATATGGCTCAAATGTTTCCAAACGCACCAATCTATGGGACACCATTCACAATTGAAGTTTTAAAAGTTTTAATGAAATCACAAAGAAGTGTTGCAGCGCCTTTAAAGAATAAATTCATTAAAGTAAATGTAAATTCATCATTTCACACACCATCAGGTATGGAAATTGAATTTGTAAACGTAACTCACTCAATTCCACAAGCAGCTTTAGTAGCTATGCATACTAAAAATGATGGAGTTGTAATGTATGCTAACGATTTTAAATTTGATAATAGACCAGCTTTAGGGCAAAGAACTAATTATGAAAGATTAAGAGAATTAGATAAAAAAGGTGTTAAATTATTAGTAGTTGATTCAGTTAGAAGTAACTTAAAGAGAAAAACTTTATCAGAAATTGTTGTTAAAGAAATGCTTAGAGATATTTTCATTGAAACTGACATTGTAGGTTCAGATGCTATGATCATTACAACTTTCGCATCCCACATTACAAGATTAAAATCAATTCAAGAATTAACTTCTGAATTAGGTAGAAAATTAATTTTCATGGGTAGAAGTATTGCAAAATATACAAAAGCTGCTAAAAACGCAGGAATTATTGACTTTTACGATAAAGATATCATTATTTGTGAAACTCCAGCAGAAGTTAACAAGTGGTTAGACACAGTTAATAAAAATAAAAAAGATTATGTTGTAGTATGTACAGGTCACCAAGGTGAAGATAATGCAGTTATGAGTAGAATTGCTGAAGGAAGAACTCCATTTGAATTAAAAACAAATGATAAAGTAATTTTCTCATCAGAAGTAATTCCAACACAAATTAACATTGAAGCAAGACAAGTTTTAGATGCTAAACTAGATACTTTTGGATGTAAAATTTTCAAAGATATTCACGTTTCAGGACACGCATCCAGAGAAGATCACAGAGACTTTTTAGGAATGGTTCACCCTAAACACATTGTTCCAGTTCACGGTCACGTAAGACTAAAAGAAGGAATGATTGAATTAGCTGAAGAATTAGGATACGAGCAAGACGAGACTTTATGGGTTTTACCAGACGGTCAAGTATTTGAATTTGATTAAAT
>AYRE01000014.1_pt1 | contig 38186 bp, 40 predicted proteins | sample 183791 | NCBI WGS metagenome assembly AYRE01 (sample SAMN02391470, study PRJNA226580) | bioreactor metagenome | isolation source: day 6 sample from continuous culture bioreactor with low C:N ratio... | place: Germany: Bremen | reverse complement strand
TTAAAAATTATATTTATTTAGACTTTATTACTCTAAATTTATTGACAAAAACTTAAAAATCATTAATTTTATACATAATTATGACAAAAAAATACAAAAACATTCTATTTGATATGGATGGAGTATTAATAAATTCTATGAAATATCACATTCAAGCTTGGAAAAAAGCTTTTTCTAAATTTAATATTGAAGTAACTAACCAAGAAATTATGAATTTAGGTGGAATGACCTCAATTGAAACTATTCAAATAATATGTAAAAATAAAAATATTTATTGTGATGAAAATTTAATCCAAAAAATTAAATCAGAAAAAGGAAAACAATTAGACAATATATTTAAAGTTGAACCATTTCCACATGTAATTGAAGAATTAAATAAATTAAAGGAATCTGGATTCACTCTAGCCTTAATCTCTGGATGTAGAAATTTTGAAGTTAATAAAACAACAAATGATTTTTTCCCAAATATATTTGATTTAATTATTAGTGGTGATGATGTTAAATTTGGAAAACCAAATCCGGAACCATACCAAACTGCAATAGATAAATTAAACTTAAATAAATCACAAACAGTTGTGATTGAAGACGCATTATCAGGGATTGAATCTGCAAATTCAGCAGGAATTGATGTTTTAGCACTAACTACATCATTTCCTAAAAAAGAACTCTTAAAAGCAACTAAAATATTTGAATCACATCAAAAACTATTTAAATATTTAAATCCATAAACAATAACAATGGATTGGTCAGAACAAAGAATTAAAACCTTTATTAGTGAATACATAAAAACAAATTCCTCTAAATTTCAAAACTCTTTTCCTCATGATAATGAAAAATTTCATATAATTGGAGGGTTAAAATCTGAAATAGACACACATAACTCTCCTTTACTATTACAGGGTAGATTACCAGAAATATTAGAATATGTGACATTTGAACTTGATGATTTCTTAAATTTACATAATAATATTATGTATAAAGATTCAACGGGGAGAATTGATTTATACAAATTTGTCGAAAAACCATTTTTACAACAAGAATTATTAAAACAAGGGTTATCCGTAAACTTAGAAAATAAATTTAAAACTATTTCAAATAAATCAAATTTTGATGAATTCCAAACACCAACTGGCTTAATAAAACATTTAGAAAGTTATGAAACTCCTTCATTAAGAAATATATTTTTAGACTCACACAGATATACTTAAAATTAAAAATTTATAAATAAATAATAAATTATTTATTCATAATAATTCCATCTATCATTTTCAATAACTAACTCTTTAAACTCAATTTTATCATTCATAATCTTAATTTCATTAGTTCCAATTCTTAAATAATTTAAAATAGATTTAATTTCATTTCGAACTAAAGTTATTTTTTGATTATTAATTTTAATGTCAATAACAGATTTATCAAAATCTCCATACATAATTACATCCCCAACTCCATTAAAATTATTTAAATTAAATTTATAATTTTTCTTATCATTAAAATAAACTTTATTAATTCCATAACCTACATTATAAAATCCTTCAGTTGCAAAAATAATTTCATTCTTATCTTCATTTAAAATATTTAATGGGATATTTCCAGTTAATTTAGAATTACTAGATATACAATTAGGATTATTATTTAATATGATATATCCATTTACTGTAACTTTAATTGCTTCAGAAACTTCTCTAATAGTATCACAATCAATTAATAAATCAACATAAACATTCTCTAAAAATTCATCATTCTCAATTTGAAAATTAAACTCTCTATTTCTATTACTTGTATCTTCTGAAACTTGAGCAACCTTAAAACCTGAAAAATCAATCTTATTCCAATTAAATAAATTATAAAATGCTGGTTTTTCAATTTCAAAACTAACTTTCATTGATGTAAAATTTTCAGGATTTGATATTTTAACTGGAATACTTAAAGGTAAATCTGAACTTTTAGCTAAAGTTTTCATAACTTGTTTTCCATTATACTTTACAATAATTGGATTTTCTCCACGAACTCTATCAATATTAAAATAAATTAAAATTGAACTTACATCTTCAGGATCTTTAAAACTCAAATCGAATTCATAAATATTTTTAGCAAACATATTAGCATTTAATCTAAAACTATTTCCAATATATACAATATCTACTTTTTCCTTAGAACCTAACTCAATATTTGGAAAACTCTCAGTTTCCTTAACTTGTCTACCTAAATTAGTATTTTCTAATTTCCATAAAATATTTTCATCATCACTCTCAAAATTATTTCCTCCATTTGAACTTGAACTAGACTCAGAAAAAACTCCTCCTAAAAATAATAATAACGCCATAATTATAATTCCTACTCCAACTTCGTTAACTGCTTTTTTTGAAAATTTCATTTTATTTAATATTTGCCCTCATATTTCTTTTAAAAACAGCAACCAATGAATCAACATCATCAGCTCCTTTTTTCATAAATTTTTTCATAGAATCTTTCCCATAAAATTTATCCACCATTTTAACTAAAAATGTCATAAATGGGGTTGATTTTCTTTTTCCCATCCAATCAGCATCTCCATAGGCAGTTGTAACTAATTTTGCACTACCTTTAATTAAAATAACTTTTTTACCATTTTCTTCAACTTCAACTTCATTTCCTTTTAATTCAAGTTTAATTGGAATATTAATTTGTAAAAAATCAGAATACTTAAAATTTCCAGTCATAACTGAATATAAATATCTAGAATTACCGTCATTTTTTTCAGTAAATATTCCTTCACCCATATCATAATGTCGTTCATTCTCTAGAAAATTTTTAACAGCATTATAAGTTTCAGAAATATTAAAATATCCATCAACAACAATTGCTTTTTCACTAGTTAAAGGTATCTTATCTCCCATATTATATGTTTTTCTCAAATTCCAACTTTATAAGTTTTTGTGACTATCTAAAAGGCTTATAATTTATTTTTTTATTTTAAATTTTACTTTTTATAATCAAACTTCTAAAAATAATAAAAAAATTTAAATAAATTAAATATTTTATTTGATTATGGAAAAAAGAAAATGTATTCCTGAACATGCAAAAGTTGTATTTAAGGGAATTTTATTTGATGTATATCATTGGGACCAAAAAATGTTTGATGGGACAATTAGAACATTTGAAGCAGTAAGAAGAATTCCAACAACACAAATTCTAGCAATTACTCCACAAAAAAAAATAATTATGTTATCAGAAGAACAACCACATTATGGTAAATATTTATCAGTTCCAGGTGGACAAGTTGAAAGAGACGAAACTCCAGAACAAGCAACTAGAAAAGAATTAATTGAAGAATGTGGATTTACAACAGATGATTTAAAATTATGGAAAGTTACAAACTCAGGTGGTAAAGTTGATTGGGAATCTCATTATTATATTGCAAAAAATTGTAAAAAAACTCATAACGTAAAAGGAGATACAGCTGGGGAAAAAATTCGCATGGAAGAATTATCTTTTGAAGATTTTATTTCAGAAACTCAAAAACCTACATTTAGAAATAAAATGTTCCAACTAGAAATTTATAAGATGATTCATGAAAATGAATTAGAAGATTTCAAAAATCTTCTTTTAGGATAATTTTCCAATTTTTTAGAATAAATATTAATTACAAAAAAATTATAAAATTAATCTTTTTATTTATACACTAAATGACAAGCAACATCATATAATGGTGATAAAACTTTAGTTTTCTCATGAAAAGTTAAAACATTATTTCTTAATCTATAATTCATAATCTCAGATGTTTTAGAAATAATATTTTTATGTTTTAACTCTTTAAAATCTGTAGCTTCAGTATATCTTAAAACTTCTCCTTCATCCATTTTTTCATCTTCAATTCTATGAATTGTTGATAAAATTTCAGAAGTTTCTAAAAATTCTTTCATGTCAGAATTCAAACCTTTATACTTATCTCCTTCTCTTAAATCTCCATGATGGATATTAATAATTTCAACATTTTTATTTCTAAATTTCATAAAATCAATAAAAGATTTAGGCAATAATTTTGAAAAATTATTTGTAATAATTAAGTCTGGATTAAATTCATCAATAAAAACAGATAAATTATCAAAATATTTATTTCTATCTCTATCAAATAATTTTTGATAATTAAAAGTAAATGGATAAAAGTTTTCCATATCTTCATACTCAAATGGAAACTTTCTATCTAAAATTAAAAATACATCAAATTCAAAATGATACTCTGCAAAACTTTTAGCTAAATTTACAAACGAAGAACTTACAAATACAATTTTCTTACGATTTAACATATTTTGCTCAGGCATACTTAAAAAAATCATTTATCATTTAAAAACTAAACTAAAATTATCTATTTTCAACAAATATCCAACTAAATTTACAAACATTTAAAAAAATCAATTTCCAATCCAAAATATGTTAACAGAAATTGAAAAAAATATTTTTAAAAATTTATTAAACTTTATTGAAAAAGAATTAGTAGGAATAAATCTATTTAATCCAAGGAATTGTGAAATAGCTTTTAGAAATTTAGATTTAAACCAAACAAAGATTTATTTAAATAAATTAGAAAAATTACATTTTGATAAAAAATATCCTGAATTAAAAAATAAATCTATTCTCTCATTTTTATCTTCTGATTACTCTGGAGGATTTGGATTACTATCTTTTCAAAAAAATGGTTCTGGAAATAATTTATTAAATTCAATAAATAATTTAAAAATTCAATATATAAACTATTTAAAAAATGGTGAACAAGGTTCAACAAGAGAAGCACTATTGAGAAAACATTTAGATTTTTGTTCAAAATTAGATTTATTTTTATCTAATGAAGGTTTATTAGACTAAATTTAATATATCTAGTATATTTACAATAGAAAAAAACAAAAAAACTTTATAAACTAAAAAAATATAAAATAATTAGATTAAAATGGAAAGACCTGGATTTTGGAAAAGTTTACTTAGTTTTGGAACTGCTGGAGTTGTGGCAGCAACTTTAACATTTGGAGCTTTAGAAGAAAAAGTTGAAAAAATTGAACTAACAACAAATCAAGTTAAAGTTGAATATATTGAAAAGAAAATTTCAATCGATGAATATAGAAGTAAAACATCTCAACAAGTAATTTTTGTAGAACAAAGATTACAAGAATTTTTAGATGGAGCAAAACTTTCAAAATCTCAAAGAAAACAAGCTTGGAGAAATTTAGTAAATGGATACAAAAGTTCAGAAAGAAATTTAAGTAGATTTGAAAATGATTTACAAATATTAAATGATTTTGTAACTTCTTCAAATTGGTATGAATTTGCAAATTCTCAAAGTGAAATTAAAAGAAGATATACATTAATTTTATCAGCATTACAAAATTCAATCCACGAATTAAAAACAGTTAGAGATGTAATTTTACCTGAAAATTTAAAACAAAATCAAGACCATTCAGGATTATCTGACATCCAATCAAGTGATTTAAAACGAAAAATTGAAATTAACAGGGAATCATTACAACAATCATACAAATTACTTGAATGGTATGCTGAAGTTTTAATTTTAAAAACTGAAATTTGGAACTTAAGAAACCCAGGAGATAGTATTGCAACACAACAACAATATAATAATTTTTTATCAACTATTAAAACGTTAAAATTTGACCCAAATAAATTTTAAAATGGGGTTTTTAGGTAAAATTTTAACATTTGGAACAAGTGTAACACTCGCAGCATCCATTTTTGCATATGTTACAGCAGACCATAGAAAAGAATTAGAAGTTGAACAACAATGCACTCAAATATATTCTCAAATGGTTCAAACTGATAATTATGCTGAATTAGATTACAAAGCAAAATGTAAACCTTATTTTAATATTTTAGAAAAAGAAATCTTTAATCTTGAAAATTTTGAATTTTCATTATTATCAAAATCACTCCCAGTTAAATGGGAAAATATTGCAAAACAAGGAATTAAATCATTTGACTCTGATAAATTATTTTTAAAAGAAGAATATGCTCAATTTCAAGAATTAAAAAACTTTAGTTGGGATTCTTTAAATAGTGAAAGTCCAAAAAAAGTAAATGAAATTTTATACAACAAATTTAGACATTTTCAAAACATTATGGTTAGTTTAACTTTTGAAATGGAATATTTAGAATTAATTTATTTACCACATTTTGAAAAATTAAGAAAATCTAATCCAGAAGAATTCAAAAAATTGGAATCAGAATATGATAAAGCATACGAGATGGTAAAATCAGGACATTCATTATTTGCTATTTATTCTGAAGAAATTTCATTAAAATTCAGACTTTGGGATTTAGAAAACCCAGAATTAACTAAACATGTAAAACCAGAAATTAAACATTTTGTAAATGATACTTTATCAAGAGTTTATTTTAAACCTAAACAAAGAGATTTCAAAAAAGAACAAATAGAAAGTATGTATAAACAAACAAATGGTGGGGAAAATATTGAAGAATTATTTCAACCAGGATTTAGAGGAAGTTTATCAGGAATATTAAAAGAATTAAAGTAAAAATTAATTTTAAAATAACTTCCAAATAAAATAGTTTTATATAAAATAAACAATTTCTTTTTTCTATGACTAATACAAACGATACAGCAAAACTTCTACCAATTATTAAAAAATATTTTGAAAATCCAGTAAAAACAGGATTTGAAATTGAACAATTAAAATCAGGTTCAATAAATGAAACATACAAAATAAGAATTGATAGAAAACCATATATTCTACAAAAATTAAATACAAATATTTTCAGTAAAAAAGTAGTTGAAGATATGGTTCAAGTAACTGATTATTTAGATTTAAATAATATAAAAGTGCCACACTTGACAGAAACAAAAAAGGGAAACAAATTTGTTCAAACTCCAAATGGAGAAATTTACAGGATGTATCCTTACCTTTACGGTGAAACACCAAATAAATTTGAATTATCAAACAATCATCTAAAAACTTTAGGAAGTTATTTAGCAAATGTCCACAAAGCTTTAGAAAGACTAGATTACGAACCTAAACACAAAATCGAAAACTTCCACAACACACAATATTATGTTGAGAAAATCAAAAAATTACTTCCACAATTTGAAGATGAAATGGATAAAGAATGTATAAAAGCAATGGTTGAAACTTATGAAAAATTAAACAAAGATTTTATCACTGACGAAAGTCAAAATCAAATTATACATGCTGACCCAAGAATTGAAAATATTTTATACGATAAAAAATTCAATGAATATAGTTTAATTGACTTTGACACAATAATGAAAGGAAGTAAATTTATTGACATTGGAGATTTATGTAGAAGTTTATTTATAAGTGAAGATTTAGACGAAATCAGTTACAGCAGAAAAATGCACGACAAATTTATTATTGGATATTATATAACAATGGTAAAACACTCACAAAAAGATGAAAGAATCAGTAAAAAAGATTTTATGAAACAATGTGTAGACGCTACAATGTTAATTAGTTTAGAATTAGCAATCAGATTTTACATTGATGTAATTGAAGATAATTATTTCGGATATAACTCCGAAAAATTCGAGTCCAGAAAAGAACACAATTTAGTAAGAGCTCAAAACTGTTACGAATTATTTAGAATTATACACAAGGATAATTTCTAATTTCCTTGTGCGTCAAAAATGAATTATATCAATATTCATTTTTCATGCATAAAGACAACTTTTAGTTGTATTTATGCCCCAAGATTTATTTTTATAAAATTCAAATTTTTACAAAAAAGAATTGTTAGTGTATAAGGATAATTATTAATTTAAAACAAAGTTTTAAATTTGCTCAATTTTTATTTTTATTATGGATAAATTTGAGTTCAAAAATAAATTTTTAAAATCTTTAATTAATGAGTATTCTGAAATTGATAATAATTTTATTGATTTTGAAAAACAAATAAACGAATTCCTTGACTTTCTAAATAATGATAAGATTTTTCCTTCAATATTTAAAGACCCTACAATTAGCAGGGATGAATATATGTATATTTTTAATACGGATTTTGAAAAGGCAAATAAAATTTTTAGAGATGAAGTAAGTTATGATTTTTTTTATGTTATTTTTATAACTGCATTTAAATTTAAACAATATTTAGAACTGATTTCAAATGGATTAAATTCAAAAAATTTCTTTCCGTATTTTCCAACTTTAAGGGCTTTATTAGAGAATTGTGCTATATGTTATTTGACAATTCATAAATCAAAACCTTTTTTATTAGAAATGAATAAAAACTCTAAAAATTTTAATGAGTATCACAAATCTTATCAGAAATTTGAAAGGATTATTACTAATTTTACTGAAGGGACTAAAAACGGATTGCTAAAAGAATCTCATGGAGACAAGAGAAATATTTTTTCAATTTTAGATTCAATTGATTATGTTGGTGAAAATAAAATAAAATATTTTAAAAAACATTACAACATACTATCAGATTTAAGTCATCCAGGTTATGTAAGTAATTCATATTTTATGTTTGGGGAGCCTTATGAGGAAAATTTTGAAAAAAATATAATTCGAAAAGATGGAGAAAAAGTATTTTTATATAAATTGAAAAATACAATATATTCTAAAAATTTTGATCAAGGTTTAGACAAAGTTAAACAAGTGGAATATTTTAAATTAATAACAAAATGTCTATTTAATTGTAGAGATTTATTTATTGATTCTTTTAATATAGTTAGTAAAAATGATGTTTTAATTTGTAATGATAAAAAGATGAATTTTATTATGAATTCAAATCCAGAACTTCAAAAATTTATGGTAAATAATTTAGATGAAATAAATAATAATTTCGCTAAAACTTTTAACAGAAATAAAGAAAAATTAAATGAGAATCTAAATAAAAAATTAAAAAAAGAAGTTTTTGACAAAATCAAATCTAAATTTGAATCTGAAAACTAATTTTCCTATTTCACTTCGAATAGAATTTCGAATTTATCTTTTTCGCTCAATTTCCGCAAAAACAAAAATAGAATTTTTACTTCGTAAAAATATAATTAATAACGTTCCCTTTCGGTCACTAAAAAAATAGAGTTTTCCTTTCGGAAAACAAATTTACTCTTCCTTCTTCTTAGGTAAATCTAACTTAATATGTAAATCCTTTAATTGTTCAGAATCTACTGAAAGTGGACTTTTACTCATAGGATCAACACCTTGCTTATTTCTAGGGAAAGCAATAACATCTCTAATAGATTCTTTTCCTTCTAGGATTGTAATAATTCTATCTAAACCTAAAGCACATCCTCTATGTGGAGGAGCAGCATAATTATAAGCTTTAACAAACCAACCAAAGTTTTCCTCAATTCTCTCTTGAGTAAATCCAGTTAACTCAAACATCTTTTTTTGTAAGTCAGGATTTGAAATTCTTCTAGCTCCGGAAGAAATTTCTACTCCATTGTAAACTAAATCATAACAATCAGAAACTAATCTCAATAATTTCTCCTTAACTTCTGGCTTAGTTACATCATCGCTAGATAAAGACATTAAATACTCAACATCCTTCTCCATTGGCATAACAAATGGATTGTGTTCAAAATCTAACTTTTGAGCACCTTCATCAAAATGGAACGCTGGGAAATCAACAATCCAAGTTAATAAATGCTTATCCTTATCCATAAAATCAAATCTCTTAGCTAATTCTCTTCTTAAACCATCTAAAATATCATTTGTTTGACCAACTGAATCTGAAATAAAGAATAATAAATCTCCATCTTGAGCACCAAACTTAGTATGAATTGCAGCTAACTCTTCTTCATTAAAGAACTTAGCAATAGAACCTTCTAACTTTCCATCATTTGCCTTCATCCAAGCTAAACCTTTAGCATGTAATTCCTTTTGAGCAAACTCAATTAACTTATCAATTTCCTTTCTAGTCATTAATTCTTGACCACCATTTAATCTTAAACCTTTAACTAAACCACCAGCTTTTGCATTGTTAGCGAAAACACTAAATCCACAATTCTCAACAATTTCATTAATAGTTACCAATGGATCTAAAGTAATACGGAAATCTGGCTTATCACAACCATACTTATCCATAGCCTCAAAAAATGGCATAGTATCAATTTCAGCATCTAACTCAACACCATAAATCTCCTTAAAAGATTTCTTTAAAACATTATTCATAAAAGAAAATAACTTTTCTTGAGACCAAAAAGCAACTTCCATATCAACTTGTTTAAATTCATATTGTCTATCCTTTCTTAAATCCTCATCTCTAAAACAAGTAGCAATTTGATAATACTTCTCAATTCCAGAAACCATTAAAATTTGTTTAAATAATTGTGGGGCTTGAGGTAAAGCAAAGAAAGTTCCAGGATGTTTTCTTGATGGAACTAAAAAATCTCTAGCACCCTCTGGACTTGAACCAGCTAAAATTGGAGTATCAACATTTAAAAATTCTTCCTCTTCAAACATTCTGTGAATCATATTTGTAAACTTTGATCTATTTTGTAAAGCCTTAAACATTGAAGGTCTTCTTAAATCTAAATATCTATACTCTAATCTTAAATCTTCATTAACTGTAGTTTCATCTTCAATCTCAAAAGGTAATTGAGCACACTTGTTAATTAATTCAAAAGACTTAACTTGAATTTCAACTTCACCAGTAGGTAAATTCTTATTAACTGTTCCATCAGGTCTAGGCCCAACAATTCCAGTAACCGCAATTAAATATTCTTTTTTAAAATCAGAAACTGCGTCAAAATTTTCAGTATAATCTGGGTCAAAAACAACTTGTGTAATTCCATTTCTATCTCTTAAATCAATAAACTTTAAACCACCGTGGTCACGAACTTTTTGAGCCCAACCAATCAGTGTAACTGTTGAATCCTTATCTTCGATTCTTACTTGATTACATGTATGTGTTCTATCCATTTTTATAAATTTAAAATTATACTAAATAATATAATTTAATTATAATATAATTAAGAATTACGACTTTTTAAATATTTACTATAATTTAGAATAATTATAGATAAACTACCAAAAATTATATATTTTTATCAAACAAAACCTTATAAATAATTTTTTTCTAATAATTAATATGATTAACACAATTATCGGTTTAATTAGTTTAGTTTGTGCAATTTGGGTAATCTTTGATGTATGGACTAATAAAAAGAAAATGAAACAATCAATGAAAATTGTTTGGACTGTTTTAGCAGTATTCTTTGGAATTATTACTGCAGTAGTTTACTACTTTATTGAAAAAAAATAAACACACAACTAAGATTTAATTTGATTAATTCAAATTAAATTTTTAAATAATTATAAACTCTAAATCTAAAATTAAAATAAAAAAGTATTTAAATTTTAAAAACCATAAACTCTTCTAATGAAACCAAGATTTATGAAAAACAAATTTGACTTTACAGACATATATCCACTTGAAGATAGATTAGTAAATAACTTTGGAAATATTCAAAAAGATTTTATGGAAAGAACTTTTATATCAAAATATGATTTAATGGAACATATTCAAGCAATAAAAGATGGGGACACAGGAAACATTTTTTTCGCAAACACTCAAGGATTATTACTATTAAAAGATCCAAATCATACAAGTAATAATGTAATTCCAAATTACTTTATTTTCACTCCTAAATATCCAGATCAATTAAATGAAACAGATTCAAATCATTTTAGAACTGGAGTTTATAGTTCAACTGCAAACCATCTAGATAGTTTATTTAATGGTAAAATATTAGGAAAATTACCAAAAGAAGTATTTTTCAAAGAAGAAAACCTTTCAATTCAATGGCAAAATTACCATATATTTTCAAGATAAAAATCATATCAAATTAAAATAAATTAAAAAATTAATTTAAACATAAACTCTTTTTTTAGAATCAAATATTTTCATTAAAAATTGTTTATCAACAACCATATACTTCCCCATTGGAATATCTAAATCTTTTAAATCTAAACCTCCAATTCTAGTTCTCTTTAAATCACAAACTCTAAAAGAACGTTCTTCAAACATTTTACGAACTTGTCTCTTTCTACCCTCATTAATTCTTACAACATATTTACAAGGTGCAATCTTAAATAATTTACAAGGACTTAATCTATAATCATCAATATACAATCCTTTCTCAATTGCCTTTTTATCATTATCAGAAATATCTCCATCTAAATGAGCTAAATACTCTTTAACAATCTTAGAACTTGGATGAATAATCTTTTGAGAAAACTCTCCATCATTTGTCAAAATTAAAAGACCAGTTGTAGGTTTATCTAAACGACCAACAGTTTTAACTGCATCTCTCCCATCCTCTAAATCAATTAAATCATAAACAGTATCTGGATTATGATAATCATCCTTTGAACAAACATATCCTTTAGGTTTATTTAAAATAATATAATAATTTTTAGAACTTACAGTAATTTTTTTCCCAAAAACTTCAATTAAATCTTCTGCAGTGCATTGATCACCTAATTTTGCTACAACTCCATTAACTTTCACATCACCATCTTCAATATACTCCTCAGCCTTTCTTCTAGAACAATATCCAGTATGTGCAATAATTTTTTGAACTCTAGCTTTTTCCATTTTTAAAATACAATGAAATGAAATTTAAAATCCATTTCTTTCTAAAATTAATTAATATTATTTTCTTTATAAAACCTTTTCAAAATCAAATCTTCATATTTAATTTTTTCAAATTTAATAAGTTATATAATTTCTATAATAATTACATTTATTCATTTAATTTAATTTAAAATAACTTAATCTATTTTTTATTTTTTATTTTTATCACCTAAATTATCTTATTTCAAATTTACAATTAACTATACTTACTAATCTATCACTATTAAATAACAAACAAAAAATAAAAACAAAAAATCATTTTTTTTACTATCTCAATTACAAACTTACAACATTAAAATTGAGTTTAACAAATTGTGTGATTTATAAATTTAATTTGACTTTTATAATATCATACAAATGTTGAAAATTATTTTCTAAACATATAATTTATTCTAATATAAATCAATTTTTCTTATTAATTTCAATATTTCAAAGCTAAAATTTAAAAACGTTAAAATATCTAAATATCTATGAGTTTTGAACAAAAATATGATGCTGCTCAAAGTGAGCAAAAAACAAGAGAGTTTTGGCAAGAAAATAAAATTTATGAATTTGATGAAAATACATCAAAACCTATTTTTTCAATTGATACACCACCACCTACATTATCTGGGAGAATGCACATTGGACACGCATTTTCATATACACAAACTGACTTTGTAGCTAGATATAAAAGAATGAATGGATTTGAAGTATTTTATCCATTTGGAACTGACGATAATGGTTTAGCAACTGAAAAATTAGTTCAAAAAGAAGTAAAAGTTAATTTAAGAAATAAAACAAGAGATGAAGCTTTTGAAATTACAAATCAATACTTAAAAGAAAACAGACCTCAATTTGTTCAAGACTGGAAAAACTTAGGAATTTCCGCTGACTTTGAAAATTTAAAATATTCTACAATTGATGATCGATCAAGAAAAATTTCTCAATCTACATTTTTAGATTTATACAATAAAGGATTAATCTCTCAAAGAGAAGGACCAGTTGCTTGGGATAGAGTATTCCAAACAGCAATCGCTCAAGCAGAACTAGAAGATGTTGAAAGAAAAGCATTCTTAAATTATGTTAAAGCAAAAGTAGTTGGAACTGAAAATACATATCTAATTTACGCAACAACAAGACCAGAACTATGTTTTGGAGTTGGAGGAGTATCTGTTGAAGATTCAGGAGAATATGTAAAATTACAAGTAGGAAATCAATACTGGATTACTGGAGCTCACACATACCTAGAGAAATTTACTAAATTTGAATATGAAGTTGTAGAAAAACTAACTGGTTCAGACTTAATTGGTGAAAAAGTAAACATTCCTTATGTTGATAGAGATGTAGAAATTTCTCACGATGAAGCTGTAAAAGCAGACTTTGGAACTGGAATTGCATATTTTTGTAGTTATGGTGGGCCTGAAGATATTGAATGGTTTTCAAGACATAATGTTGCTCCATTTGAAGTTTTAGCAAAAGATGGAAGATTAACTAAATTAGGTAAAAACTATGGAGGTGAAATTGCTGCTGATGCAAGAAGTAAAATGATTAAAGACTTAGAAGCTGACGAGCATTTAATTATGAAAGAAAAGAAAACTCAAAATGTAAATGTTGGTGAAAGAAGTGGAGCTGATGTTGAATATATTGTATCCAAACAATGGTATGTAAATTATATTGACAAAAAAGAATACTTCTGGGAAATGGCTCAAAAATTCAACTGGACTCCAGAATTTATGAAAGGAAGAATTGAAAACTGGATTAAAGGTTTAAACTGGGATTGGGGATTTAGTAGACAAAGAAAATTTGGAATTCCAATTCCTGTATGGTTTGATAAAGAAGGTAACAAATACTTACCTGATGAATCTCAATTACCAGTTGACCCATTAAAAGATAGACCAAATTGTGCTCCAAAAGACTTAGAATTAATTCCAGAACAAGATGTTTTAGATACTTGGTTCACATCAGCAAGTTCTCCAGCTTTAGCAGTTTCAAATATTAAATCTGAAAATCTAAAAGAAAAAATGTTCCCAAATGTTCCATTTAGTTTAAGACCACAAGCTCACGACATTATTAACTTTTGGTTATTTTATACAATGGCTAAAACAAATTTACAATATGAATGTAATCCATTTGTAGATGTTGCAATTTCTGGATGGGTATTAGATCCAAAAGGAAAGAAAATGAGTAAATCTTTAGGAAACACAATTGCTCCACAAGAAGTAGTTGAAAAATTTTCAAACGATGCATTAAGATTTGCAGCAGCTTCAACTAAATTAGGACAAGATATCCCATATCAAGAAAAAGAAGTAAAAACTGGATTAAAATTAGTTAATAAAATTTTCAATGCTAATAAATTTGCATCTCAATTATTAGAAAATTTTACTTTAGAAGATAGAGAATTTAAATTAGAAGAATTAAATTCAATTGATAGATGGATTGTATCAAAATTACAATACACAATTCAAACTGCAACAAAACAAATGGAAAATTATGAATATAGTTTTGCAAAATCTACAATTGAACAATTTTTCATGTCCGATGTTGCTGATAACTATATTGAAATTGTAAAACAAAGATTATGGAAACCTGAAGAATTTGGAGCTGATGAGGCAAAGAAAGCTCAAAAATCATTATACAATGTTTTATACAATTCATTAAAAGGATTATCACCATTTATTCCATTTATTACTGAAGAAGTATATCAAGTATTTTACAAACAATTTGAACAAACAAATTCAATTCATCTAACAAATTGGCCAAAAACAAATGAAGAATTTATGGTTGAATCAAATGTTGAAAATGGAAATTTATTTGTTGAAGTTGTAAAATCAGTTAGAAAATTCAAAGCTGAAAAACAAATTTCAATGAAAGAAGAATTATCAACTCTAACAATTTCATGTTCAAATCAAACAAAAGAATTTATTGAAAATTCAATTGTTGATTTAAAGAATGTAACTTCTGTTAAAGAAATTTTATTTAATGATTCAACTGAATTTTCAGTTGAAATTATTCAATAAATATTTTTATTTTAAACTTAAAAAATCAAATATTTTGATTTTCAAAGTTTTATCATATTAAAACATACTTTGATTAAATACTAATTTTTTTATTTTTATCCCAAAAATCAATTTTTTATCCCAAAATTTAATTTATGAAACTTTATTTTAAATTAAGGAAAAAATTTCAAAACAACCATTTTAAATATAATTTTCTTAATGTTATTCATTAATTAAAAACAGTTTTAAAATTAAAGATTTAAGATAATAATCTTTAAACAAATTCATGAAAATTTTAATTAAAATATATATATTTAAAATGAAAATCAGTACAAAAAAAATTAAAGCTATAGGAACAGGATTTCTAATGGCAAATATTATGACAGGAGTTTTTGCAAGTATTCCAAACATCACAACAATTGATGCTGCAAATTATTATAATTTAGATCAAGTAACTATGGATCATGGTACTGGTGAAGTAAAAGCATCATTACCCGAAATTATAATCTCGGGAGGTCAAACTCAAGGAATATACACTCTACAACCAACTCAATTTACTGGTGGTCAAGATGAAATTAACTCAGAAATTCCACAAATGACTATGGGGTCAGGAATTCAGGGAGTAGCATATGATGATTTTACATTTACACAAACAAGTTTAAGTGGGGGAGTTTTAGACATTTATAATAGTTTGGACTTAGAAGTAATTTCAGATGGTGTCAATGAAGAAAAAACAGATTTTAATGGTGGTAATGATATTGTTATGACTGGTGGCTCAGTTGCTACTCAAGCAATGTCAGATGGAAATTTACAAGGTCCAACAAACATTGATTTTTCACAATCAATTTCATACACAATTGATGGAGAATCAAATTCTGGAACTTATGCGAGTTTATCAGTATTGTTAGCTGAGTTTAGTGCTACTAAATCAAATTACGATTTAAGTACACATAGTACAGATTTATTTATTGGTACTGCTACAAATGCTGGTGAATTAGCTCAAAATATTGTTGTTCCTATTTCAATTTCATATACTGATTTAACTACTGGACCTCAAACTTTTACAGATTCAGTAACAATTACTGGTGGTCAAGATGAAGAATTGTCTTCAACTACAATTCCAGTAACTGTTGGATTTTCAGAATTTGGTGAAGATAGAACTTTAACAATCGGAGCTGCAAATTCTGTATTTGTATCTGATGCTGCAAAATCAGAACAATCTGCAAGTGAAGTTGCAACATTAATTGCTGCTGATTTAAATACGGCATATCCAGATTATACAATTGTTGCTAATGGAGCAGATATTGAATTTACATCCAATGTTGTAACAGATGTAACTATTCCAGTGTCAGGAAGTGATTATTCTATTCAAACTTCTAAAGCTCAAAAATTATCTGTTGAAGTTTCAGGAGATTATATTGGTGGAACACAAAATTCAAATTTACAACTTGATGAAGAAACATTTGATTTAGGTTCAAGTCCAATGTCAGCTAGTTCAATTTTAACATTATTAGAATCAAGAGAATATTCAACATTTGAAGATGATATTAATAATGGAAAATTATTACTAACTGCTAGAACTAAAGGGGATAGGTCTGCTGAACAAAGTCCAATTATTGATGGTTCATTTTCTAGTCAATTAGGTGTTAAAGCATCAACAAGTTTCACAATTTCAGAAAGTTTATCAGTTAATGCTATCGATAAAACAGTTGAAGTTTTAGGTCAAACTGTAACTTTAGGAACAACTGGAAATACTCAATCCGATATTGCATATGATATTGCTACAGCATTATCATCACACCCAAATTATGATGTTACATCATCTGGAACTACTGTAAATATTGTTGCTAAAAATTATGGTGTTGATACAACTGAGGTCTTTGGAACTGATAATAATTATACAACAGTTGATGAAGTATTAGGAGAATCAAATTCTGTAACAATTCCAGCTGGAATTCAAATGGGAAGTTCTTCTGATCAAACTGTAACAATTAATAGTCATGATTTGACAATTCCAAATACATCTGATTTAACAGCAGAACAAGTAGCAACAAAATTAGCAGAACTATATAATATTGCTGATACTAACTTAAATGGTTATACTGCTTATGCGTCAGCAACAGATATTAAATTAGTTCAAAAAGTGGGAGCTGATGACACATCAACTACATTTGTAACTGATGGTTTATATAATTCTCAAGATAAAAAATCAGCAACTTTAACAATTGAAATTCCTGATACAAAATCATTACCAAATGATCCAGATGAAAGTTTATTAACAATTGATTCAAACACTTTTGATTTAAAATTATCTCAAAACTATATTGATAATGGAATTTTAACAAATGATGAAATTGGACAATTTATTGCAGATCAAACTTATACAAGTTATACCTCAACTTATGATGATTTAACAAACACTTTAACTTTTACAACAAATTTAGAAGATGAAGATGCTAATAATTTAAATTTAGCAACTAATGCTGACTTAACTTATGTAACTCAAAATGATATTTGGGCTCAAACATCATTAACAATTACTGATTCATATTCTGGTGCTTCAGCTGATAATGAGGTTTCAAATGATGCAATATTAATTATTGGAGGAGTTACAATTAATTTAGGAAATACTTTCTTAGATAAAATAGGGATTGCTCAAGTTATTGAAACAGCTTTAAACTCAGATAATTCATTTACATCTATTTACAATTTACAAAGAGTTGATGAAACTATTACAATTAAAAAAAATGTAGCAGAACTTGTAACTACAGAAGTTTTAAATCCTGAAGTTTTAGATGCTGTAACAAATTTACCGTTGGGAGCTAAAGATTATACTAATGTATTAGAATTAAAAGCAACAGGTAATTTGAAAATCACTGAACAAATTGTAGCTGATGCGGTTGATAAACAAGTTGTAATTGCTGGAACTTCAATTGACTTTACAAATGCTGATAATACTAAACAATTAATGGCTCAAAAAATTGTTAATTCAATTACTAATGATGTAAATCAAGTAATTACAAGAGCAGAGATTGATCCATCTGATGATACTAATATTTTATTTAACTCATTAGAATCTGGAACTTCTGGAAATCACGATATTGTAACAAATATTCAATATAATGGGAGAGCTCAAACTTCAACTTTATCTTTTGGTAGTTTAGAAGAAGGTTTCACATACGATATTACAATTAATCAAAATACTTACTCAGATATTGTAACTCCAACTAATACTCAAGATTTAATTTCATTAATTGAAACAAAATTAGCAAATGATCCAGCAGCAACAGTTTCATCAAGTGGAAATGATATTATTTTAACTAGTCCAGTAGAACAAAGTTTCACAGTTCAAGTTAATGGAGCAAGTAATTCTGCGCCAACTACAACAAGTGTTACAGTTTCTGGATTAGCTCAATCTGGACAAGATTTAACTTGTGATTATACTTATGTTGATGCTGAGTCTGATTTAGAAGATGTTTCAACATTTAAATGGTATTCTGACGGAGTAGAAATTTCGGGTGCAAATTCAAACACATTCACATTAACTAATTTACAAGCAAATACTAATGTTAAATGTGAAGTAACACCAGTAGCAGATTATGGAGTTAAAATTGGATTACCAATTCAATCAGATGAAATTTTAACAGCTTATGATGTGATTACTTTATCAAATAATGAATTATTTTCAGTTCCTTACGGAGTTGATTATCAAAGAATGTTAAGTGAAGTTTCTAATTTAGAACTTGGAGATGATATTAAAGAATTCACTGGTGGTGGTTGGAATTCAATTGAGCAAGATGCTCAAGGAAATCATATGTTAATGCCATTACACGGATATAAATTTACATCTTCAGATTCTCAAAAAACTATTTCATTGCCTGTATATATTGATAATGAATATGAAATTCAAAATATTGTTAGAGAATTAGATACTAATTTTAACCTAGTTGGATTAAATTCAATTTATCAAAAATCTACAACTGAATTTTTACATAACTTCAATGATTTTAATGCGATTTATGATGAAAATGGGAATTTAGTTTTTGATGGGATTGGAAATCCAGTTTCATTAGATCCAACTAAAGCTTATTGGATGTCAGTTTCAGGAAATACTGGTGAAACAAAAGTATTCTATGGAGTGCCTTCAGGATTAAATAATTAAGTTTTTTATAACTTAATTTTTAATTTAGAATTAATTAATTAGATATTATTTAATTTTAATATTTAATTTTTCGTAAAATTAACATTAATTATTTAAATGTTAAAAAACAAATTAAAATAAAATGACAAAATCTCAAATTAAAAAAATAGGAATATCACTTTTAACTGTTGTAGTTTTATCAAGTAGTATTTTTGCAGTTCCAAAGGATCCAAATAGTTTTTATGGTTCAATTCAAGTGGAATCAAAAAATATTACAGATACAACTTTAAATGCATATCTAAATGGTAATTTACAAGATTCAATTCAAGTTAAATCATCATACTATGGGGAAGTTTTAAATTTAATCACTTTAACTGGTAAAAATGGTGATTTAGTTGAATTTGAATTAGTTTCAAATGAATGTCAAGAAACTTCAAACAAGATAAATACTTCTTATCAAGAAGGAAAATCCATTAACTTAAATTTAGATTTCACAGGAACAAATACTTGTAATAATATAATAATGCCATCTCAGCCAGATGATAATTCTGGAGGTTCATCGGGTGGTGGAGGCTCATCAAGCGGTGGAGGTTCATCGGGAGGTAGTTCAAGTGGAAGTAATTCTAACTCTATAACTGAAATAGAAACTCAAAAAAATACAAGTTCTACAAATAATACTTCTCAAGTAAATGAGGATTCAAGTAGAACTAAAGCATTTTTAGACGATAATAAAAATTCTGAAACTATTTCAAAAATTGATAATATTAGTATTGTAAATTCAAAAAGTAATTCTCAATTAGATAAAACTTTAACATCTGAATCTAAATCTGATTCAGAAAAACAAACTGTTTCAGGATTGTCAGGAAATATTGTTAAAAATACTTCAAAATCTTTAATTGGAATAATTATATTAATTTTAACAATAGCTGGGTTTATTTTATGGCGAGAAAATAAAAAAAGAAATTTAAGATTAAAAAAAGAATTAAAAAATAAAGATTCAACAAATAATGTTGAGATTAATGATGTTGAAAACAATGATTCTGATTCAGAAAATTTAGAATCCAAAAAAGAATAAATATATTTATATAAAATATAATTATTTTTAAATTATGACAAATAAAACAAACTACACAATTTTATTACCTCCTTCTGAAGGAAAAAATGAAAATTCAAATTCTGATAAATACTCTATTGTAAAGCAAAATAATCTTTTCAACTATTTTTCAGATTTAGATACTCTAAGGTATCGAATCTCGTCAAATTTACAAGATTCAATTAATAAGTCAGATGAATTAAAAACTGAGAAAATATTAGATTTAAAAGGTAAAAATTTACAAAAAGCAATTAATGTAACATTAAACTTAGAGAATGAAAAAACAATTTCAGCAATTAACAGATACTCTGGGGTTATGTTTAAATCAATTAACTATTCCAATATGTCAGATATTCAAAAAGAAAACTTTAACAATTCAGTAATTTTTATTGATGGAATGTTTGGATTATTAAAACCTCAAGATTTAATTCCAGATTATAAGTTAAAAATTACTTCAAAATTTGGAAAATTTAATATAACTAAATTCTGGAAAGAGTATTTATACTCTAAATTTAATGACTTATTCTCTCAGACACAATTAGTAATCGACATTTTACCTGGTGCCCATAGAAAAGTTGTAAATTTTTCTAATGCTCAAAACTATGTAGAAATAATGTTTGCAAAAATTGATGAAAAAACAAATAAATTAAAAAATGTTGGACACGAATCTAAAGTTCTAAAAGGAGAAATAATTAATTTTATTACACAATCTGACACAATTTCACTTGATAACTTAAAAACTTGGAAACATAGTTCTGGATACTCTTATAGTCCTGAAAACTCAAATAAACATTTATTAGTTTATTTAAAAAATTAATTTTAAATTACTATTTACTTAAGTTTTTTTACTTGTTCAATTAATATTTTTTCATAATTTAAAAATTCTTCCAAATTAAATTCATCTCTATACATTAATTTTAAATTTTTATCGATTGCAAAAATTAATTGATTTAACTCAATTAAAGTTTTATTTCTCATAATCTCTTTTCCTAATTTTTCTCGTTTATTTTCATAAAATTCCCTTAACTCTTTTATAATCTCAACAAAATACTTATCTACTTCATCAAAATCTTTGGAATTATTGGGAAACTCAAATTTATCTATAACTTGATTAATTTCAAAATTTAAATCTTCCACTTCTAAATTGTCTGGTTTAGAATTTGAAACTAACTTATCAAATTCCTCTTCAAAGTTATTTTTTTTAAGTTTTTTTAAAAATTTAAACATTATTTGTGCCCCCCTGTAATTAAATTTTAATCAAATTTAATAAAATTATAAATAATCTATTAAAAAACAACTATATAAATATTAATATTAAATTTAAGTTATAACTAATTTAATATTTTATATAATCTATTGACTTAGAAATGAAAAGTTTATAAACATACATCTTTAAATTTAATTATGGTAAGTTTAGTAGCTTTAATGGGTTCAGATACTCAAAATTGGAAACAAGTAGCTGATTTAATTAAATGCACTAAATGGGATAATGTTTATCTAATCTGTAACGATTTAGCATATTCAAGTATCAACCTTGACAATGTTAAAAAATTAAAATTTGATCAAAATAACTCAATTAATTCTATTTTTGGTCTAACAAATACTTTTAAATCTGAAATTATAGACTTTGAAGTATGTATTAATTTATCCTCTGGAACTGGGATTGAACATATGGCACTTGTAAGTTCAGTATTAAAATCTGGTTTAGGACTTAGATTTGTTCATTGTGAAAACAATAAACTAAAAGAATTTGAAATTTTAGACGATGTATACATTCCACAACCTGATGATTTTTAAAAATTAAAAATGGCTAACAAACAAACCCAAACAAAATACATAATTGTGACAGGGGGAGTGCTATCTGGTCTGGGTAAAGGTATTACTGCGGCAAGTTTAGGATTATTTTTTTCTAATAAATATAATATTGTTCCGATGAAATTAGACGGATATTTAAATTCTGATCCAGGAACAATGAATCCAATCGAACACGGTGAAGTATTCGTATTAGATGATGGTTTTGAAGTAGATATGGACTTTGGACACTATGAAAGATATTTAGGAAATTCTGCTATAAAAGATCAATCTTTAACAATGGGGAGAGTTTTTCAAGAAATACAAACAAAAGAAAGAGCAGGTGAATATCTTGGAAAAACAGTTCAAATGGTTCCTCACGTTACAAACTTAATTCAAGAAAAAATTCAAAATACTGCTAAAAAAACAAACGCAGATATTATGTTAATTGAAGTTGGTGGAACAATTGGTGATATGGAAACTGAACTTTTTATTGAAGCATTAAGGCAATTAGAAAGAAAAGTAAAAAAACAAAATATGTGTTATATTCATTTAACATACATTCCAATCCCTGGTGGAGTATCTGAACAAAAAACAAAACCTACTCAACAATCTGTAAAAATGCTTCAACAAAGAGGAATTTGGCCTGATTTTATCGTAGGTAGATGTAGTGAAAATTTAACTCAAACAACAAAAAATAAAATATCTCTTTTTGCAAGTATTGAACCTGAAGCTGTATTTTCAGCCCCTGATTTAGATTCAGTCTACAAAGTTCCAAATAAATTTAATGAGCAAGGATTTATAGAAAAAGTATGTGAAAATCTAGATATGCAATTAGACAATAAAAACAAATTAGAAAGTTGGAATAGGTTATTAAATCAGGAAAAAACAAATAACTTAAAAATAGCAATTTGTGGAAAATACACTGATTTAGAAGATTCTTACGCAAGTGTTGTTGAAAGTTTAAAACATTGTGAATATAACCTAAACACAAATATTGAAATTATTTGGTTTGATACTGAGAACTTTTCACAAAATAAATCTAAACTTTCAAACATCGATGGAATTATTGTTCCAGGTGGGTTTGGAAGTCGAGGAATTCAAGGTAAAATTGATGTAATTCAATTTGCTAGAGAAAACAAAATTCCATATTTAGGTATTTGTTATGGTTTACAATTGGCAGTTATTGAATTTTTAAGAAATGTTTGTAATACTCCAAACGCAACATCAATGGAAATTGATAAAAATGCTACAAATCCAGCAATAACATTACTTGATGAACAAAAAAACATAGTTCAATTAGGTGGAACAATGCGTTTAGGAAAATATTTAGGAAAATTAAAACTCGGAATTATTCATAATTTATATAAAAAATTAGATTTAATCGATAAAAATGGATTTGTATCTGAAAGACACAGGCACAGATTTGAAGTAAATCCAAATGTAATTGATATAATTGAAAACCACGGATTAAAAGTGTGTGGAAACTCTGTAGAAAGAAATTTAGTTGAATTTATAGAATTAGAATCATCTCAACATCCTTATTTTGTAGCAACTCAATCCCACCCTGAACTAAAATCTAAACTAGAAAAACCAGCTCCACTATTCTATGGATTAATTCAAGCAGCACTTGAATTAAAAACTAAATAGTTTTAGAATTAAAATCTAAATTAGAAACTTTGTGTAAGCGAAGTCTCACAAAGGCTTAGAAATTCTCATCAAAAAATTTCTAGCAACCAGCTCCACTATTCTATGGATTAATTCAAGCAGCATTAGAATTAAAAAATAAATAATTTTTTAGTTATAATTTATACATATGATAAGTTTAATTAGTATATAAATTATTTAATTATCACTTTTTTAAACTAAACATTTAAATATACAATATCCTATTTTAATTTTATGACAGAAAAATCATTTAACTTAAAGTTAACAAAAAAAGAAGTATTAGTATTAGATCATGGAAGATTTAAAGGAATGGTTGATTTATTAAACTCAGTTGAAAAATCAGTTAACGCTAAAATGGAAAAAGGTGAAAAAGTTGATCAAACAACTTTAATTGGTATCTTAGCAGCACACAAAATGCAAGCTAGTAAAATGTTAAACAAAACATCACAATTATTATCTACTTTTGCTGAAGGAGAAAAAGCTCCAGTAAAAAAAGCTCCTGCTAAAAAAAAAGCAGCAGCTAAAAAGGAATAAATCCTTTTTTTAATTCTAAACTCAATATAAATTTGTAATCTTATATTATTTTATTCGTAATTTTCAACCATATATTTTAATACTTATTATCCCTAAAATTATTATATTTATGAAATTTTCAAAACCTAATAATATTTATATTTTAATTTCAATTAGTATTTTAATTATTTTATTTTCTCTTTCTTTTTCAATTATGTATCCTAAACTCGAGACTTCAAATATAAATTCTTTTGACAATCAAAATAACTTAAACTTAAACGATTTAACAGGAATTAATAATACTCATATTTTATTAGGATCATCTTCAGCTCTTTCAGGACATGCTGGTTTTTTAGGGACTGAAACAATAAAAGGTTCTAAAATATATTTTAATGAAATAAATAATAATGGTGGAATATATGGTAGAAAAATAAAATTAATTTCTTATGATGATCAATATGATCCCTCAAAAACAGTTCCAAACACAATTAAACTAATTAATGATGATAAAGTTTTTGCACTATTCGATTTTGTAGGAACTCCAACTTCAGTTAAAATATTAGACATAATCAAACAATCTAAAACTCCTGCGGTTGGGTTTTTTACAGGTGCTAATGAACTAAGAAATCCAGTTAATCCTTTTTTATTTAATATTCGAGATTCATATAATTCTGAAGCTGAAGCAGCTATATTTTATTTTGTAGATAAACTAAGATATGATAAAGTAGCAATATTTTACCAAGATGATGCTTTTGGAAAAACTGTATTAAAAGACACAATATCTGCTTTAAAAAAAAGAAAATTAAAACCTGTGATAATTGATAAATTTACTCGTGGAACTATGGATATACAAACTGCTCAAAAAAATATTCAAAATTCAAACGCGCAAGCAGTAATTATGGTTGGAACATATTCTCCACTTGCAAAATTCATTAAAATTTCAACAGATAATAATTTCACTCCTTATTTTCACACAGTTTCATTTATTGGTTCCGGTGCATTTTCAAATGAAATAATTAATGTTCAAAAAATTGATAAAAAATATTATGATAAAATTCTGGTAACTCAAGTTGTTCCATCTCCATTTGACAATTCATCGGATTTAGTTAAAGAATATAGAACTCTTCTTAAAAAATATTATCCAAATTCAACAGTTAATTATGTATCATTTGAAGGTTTCATTAATGCAAAAGTATTAGTTGAAGCTTTAAATTTAGTTGGAGAGGATTTAACAAAAACTAAATTAATAACTTCTTTAGAATCTATGCATGAATATGGGATAGGATTTGATGAAAAAATAAATTTTCATAAATTTGATCATCAAGCAATTGATGAAGTTTATTACTCTAAATTAACTAATAATTCTAAATTTGAAATATTTAATCCTTTTATTTTAAATAATTCTAGTAGTATTAACATCGATTAATAAATTAAAATCAAAAACCAAAATCTAATTAATTCTAAAATTTGACAAATAATTATAAACTTTAATTTTTCAGATTATCTACAATGTTAGAATCATTACTATCAATCGTTCCAGACTTTGGACATTTAGACACAGCATACTCTAGATACTCAAACTTTCTAGATCAAAGTAATGATATTTCTAAAACTCAATTTGGTAAAATGAAAATTTATGGTCCTCAAAAGGACACATTAGTATGTTTTCTGCCATGGAGAACAAGTTTTAAAGAAGCTATTGATTATGATATGATATCTTTAAATAGAAAATCAATTATCTATAAAATGCCAACAGACTTAGTAAACCCAAACCCATTTATCTCAAGACAACTAATGAGAAAAATATATTGTGATTTATTATCTGAAAACTTATCAGAAATGGTAATTCTAAGTTTTAGCGTTGGAAATTATTTAGGATTTAATGTTGCTAATAATTTTAAAAATGTTAAAAAGTTTATATCTGTAGTTCCTGGGACAACTTTAGGAACTGGAATATTTGAAGGGATTGCAACACAAGACGTAAGACTACAATCCGAATTACTTGGATATAAAAACTCAACCCAATATGATAAAATAATTGGAATTACAAATGCAAAACATCAAATTAAAAATTTACCTGAAAATATTGAAATTCATTTAGCAACACACGATTTATTTATTCCTACAATTTATGGTGAAGAAATAATAAACCAAATTGAAAAAATAAGAACTCCTAAAATAATTAGATACGAAAACTGTGGACATGTTTCTGTATTAGGACAATTTGGAAAAAATAACTCTTACTAAAAAACAATAAAAAAATTAAACTTGAAAATTTAATGATTTAAAATCTATCTAACTTTTTAACAATCCAAAACCCAAACACAAATAAAATTACTAAATTAAAAATTAATCCAAAACTAATATTATTTAACTCAAAATAAATATTTCTAATTGGAATTGTTAAAGTCCCAATAACTAAACCTAATAAAAAATATAAAGTTTTACACTTATCAAAATTAAATAAAAATTTCACAACACGGCTTATAACTAAAACTCCAACTCCGGCTCCAATTGCAAAGGGAATCAAATTAACTAAATCAAAATCTTTAACTAAATTTACAACATATTCATACATCCCTAAAATTAATAAAATAAAACTTCCAGAAATACCTGGTAAAAATAAAGCAAAAATTGCTAAAAATCCTGAACTGAAAATTAATAACTTACTTGGATTCAAAACTTCTTGTGGAGTTAAAAACAATAATACTATTCCACATAAAAATCCTATTAGTCCAAACCATTTATTTAAATTATTTTTCTCCTTAATTTGTTTAGAAATAAATACTCCTGAAGCTAAAATTAATCCAGTAAAAAAAGCAAAAACATAAACATAAAAATTCTCAATTAAATAAGAAATAACTCTTGACCCTAAAATTATAGCCGTAAAAATCCCACTAAATAATAAACATAAAAATAAAATATCTAGCTCACTAAACAACTTTTTTCTATCTTTTTTATTCTTTAAAAAAACTAAATTAAAATAATTTTTTGGAGTAATATTAGCTACTGCAGTAATCAACCGTTCATAAATTCCAGTTATAAATGCCACAGTTCCACCAGAAATCCCTGGAATTAAATCACAAACACCCATAAAAATTCCTTTTAAAAAAATAATGATATTATTTGACATCTTAATCCTCTTGATTTAAATCAAACTTTTCACGAACTTCAAAAATATCTTTTTGAATTTGAGCTTTTAATTCACAAACATTATCAAACTTCATCTCAGCCCTTACAAAATATAATAACTCACACTCAATATCTTCTCCATAAATATCACAATCAAACTTACAAATATTTACTTCATAACTAATATCATCGCCATCATCAATAGTAGGTCTAACACCAACATTCAAAATACCTCTAAACTCTTTATTTAAAACTCTAACAATACAACCATAAACTCCAAACTTTATTTTTTCACATCCTTTATAATCAATATTCGCAGTTGGAAAATCAATAGTTCTCCCAATCTGTTTTCCCTTAACAACTTTACCACTTATTTTAATAATATTATCTTTAACATTCATTTTTAATTAAATATTTACAATCTCCAAATTATCCAAACTCTCACTTAACTTAAAATGCTTTTTAGCTGCATTCTCAATAAACACAATTTTAGGTTTATTTCCACTCATATAAAACTTTAAAATATCTGAATCTTGAGGTTTTTTAGAAAAATAAACTGCATCCACTTTAATTATCAATTCATTAATCTTTAAACTTAAATTATATTTTACAAATTTTTCAGCTGTTTTCTTTCCATCAATCTTTAAATAATTTTTCTTAAAATAACTTTTAATAAAAGATTCAACTTTATCTTCTTGTTCAGGTTCATCCTCTGGAACTTCAAAAGGATTAGTTATTTTTTCTCTTTTCTCAACAACTGTTTCTTTTTTCACAACAGATTCAACTTTAGGGGAAGATACTTCAACTGGAACTTTAACAGGTTCAACTTCTTTTTTAGGAGTAGGTTTAGGTTTAGGTTTTTCCTTAACCTCTGATTTAGATTCATCATCTCCTGACAATGCTGATAAAATTTGTAACCTTGTTTCACTTAAATCTCTTAAATACCAAATCCAAAACTTAAATTTTTTCCCATTATGTTCAATTTCTAAAGGAACTGAAAAATCCTTTAACCTTTCCGCTGCAAGCTTTTCAGGAATTGGAAGTGCCCCATCATTTACAATTTGTTGATTTTTTAACTTTAAAAAAACATTTTGTTCATGAGATTTCAAATGTTTATCTCCAATACTTGATAAACACTCAGGTTGTTTAATATCATAATAATAAGGACTCGCACCTAATTTTAAATTAGTAATTCCTACTAATTTTGCTTTAGACAATTCAGATAATGCTGCTGATGCAATCATTGTAGAAGTTTCAAATTTTTCTGCAACTTCAGTTGGAGTCACAAATTTTTTATCAACAACAAATCGCAATAAATTATCTTTAGTTAAAATCATAATTAAATAATACAAAATTTAGTATTTAAACTTTATTACATTCAATAAATGACACCAACTAAAATAATTAAAATTAAACCAAATCTAACGCTTTTCCAAAAAAATACATAGCAAGATTTAAATATCCAAACTAGGCAAAATGAAATAATGACGATTAAAATTGATTTCAAATCTCATCTTGAAAATTTAAAAAATCAAGACCAAGAAGTATACAACGCAGTAATGGGCGAAATTCAAAGACAAGAAAACACTCTTGAACTAATTCCATCCGAAAATGTTGTAACATCAGCAGTAATGGAAACGCAAGGAAGTGTGTTAACAAACAAATATTCAGAAGGTTATCCTGGAAAAAGATACTATGGTGGAAATCAATTTATTGATAAAACTGAAACTTTAGCAATTGATAGAGCAAAAAAATTATTCAGAGCAGAACACGCAAACGTTCAACCACTTTCCGGAGCAGTTATGAATATTGCAACATACTTTGGAGTATTAGAAACTGGCGATACAATTTTGGGGATGGACTTAGGACACGGTGGACACTTAACACACGGACACCCAATTACACATATGGCAAAAGTTTTTAACTTTGTAGGATATAAAACAGAAACGGACAAAGATGGTATTATTGATTATGATAAACTAAGAGCTCAAGCAATTGAATGTAAACCTAAACTATTATTGGCAGGATTTTCAGCATACACTAAAACTCTCGACTGGAAAAAATTCAAAGAAATTGCTGATGAAGTTGGAGCAATGACAATGGCTGATGTATCACACATAGGTGGTCTAATCGCTGCAAACGTATTAGAAAATCCATTAGATCATGGGTTTGACTTTATGACAACAACAACTCACAAAACACTAAGAGGTCCAAGAGGAGGATTGATTTTATGTAAAGAAAAATACGCTAAGGCAATTGATAAATCTGTATTCCCTGGATTACAAGGTGGACCACTTGAACACGTAATCGCAGCAAAAGCTGTAGCCTTCAAAGAAGCAGACTCTGAAGAATTTGTAACTTATCAAAAACAAGTATTAAAAAATGCACAAGGTTTAGCAAAAGGATTAATGGAAAATGGAGTAACATTAGTTACAAACGGAACTGAAAATCATATGTGTTTACTTGACTTAAGACCTCAAGACTTAAAAGGTAAAATTGTTGAAGAAGTTTTAGACGAAGTCGGAATTTGTACAAATAAAAATGCAATTCCTGATGATACAGCATCTCCATTAAATCCAAATGGTTTAAGAATTGGAGTTCCTGTAATTACAACAAGAGGATTAAACGAAACCGACTGTGAAGTAATTGGAAAATTAATCGCTGATGTAATTAACAATATTGAGGATGAAACAACACACAAAAATGTATCAGAAGTTGTATCTGAAATTTGTAAAAAATATCCTCTCTACACAAACGAATAATTGAATAAATAAAAATATTTAATCAAATATTTTTCTTTTTAATTCTAAATACAAACAAATATTTATATAATTCTTTTATCAATTCTATATTATAATATGGAAAAATCAAACACTGGAAAATTTTTTGTAATTGATGGAGTAGATGGTTCAGGTAAAGGAACTCAAACTAAAATTTTAGTAGAAAAATTAAAATCAGAAGGTCATAATGTATTAGAAGTTGACTTTCCACAATACGGACAAAAATCAGCAGCACTAGTTGAAGAATATTTAAATGGTAAATTTGGAACAGCTGAACAAGTAACTCCATATCAAGCATCAATATTTTACGCATGTGACAGATTTGAAGCATCAAAAGAAATGAAAGAACATTTAGCAAATGGAGGAATTATTATCTCAAACAGATATGTATCCTCTAATCAAATTCATCAATCCGGAAAAATTTCAGATGAAACCGAATTAAATAAATTTTTAGACTGGTTAGATGATCTAGAATTTAATATATTTAATATTCCAAAACCTGATAAAGTAATTTTTCTAAATGTTCCATTTAAAATTGGACAAATTTTAGTTGGTAAAAAAGATTTAAGAACATACATTGAAGATGAAACTCAAACTCACGATATTCACGAAGCAGATGATTCTCACATGGAACAATCCTACAACAGAGCTTGCGCATTAGTTGAAAAATATAATTATTGGGAAGAAATCAAATGCGAAAATGGGACTGAAGATTCAATTAGAAGTATTGAAGAAATCAGTAAAGAAATTTATGATTTAGTTAAACTAAATCTTTAAAAATCATAATTATTCTTATCTTTTTATGGATTTAAAAATTAATTTCGTTAATGATTGTATTAAACTATTTTTATTTAATGAAAAATCTTTCAAAAACATTACAAAAGAAAATATTAGAACACCAATTTATTGGTTAGCCATCCCATTATCTATTTTAGTTATTTTAATTACTACAATTACTAGTGCATTTGGTGGATTTGTAGCATCACTATTTGGATTACTTGGTGGAATTATAGCTTCTGCAATTATGATTATTGTATTTGGAATTATATCAGTTTTAATTTATGGGTTAACTCATTTAATTTTAAAAGCATTTAATTCAAAGATCAAATTTGAACAAAATTTCAAATTAATGTTAAGCACATACTCAATTGGTCTTACAATCTGGTCAGTTCCAATTTTTATTTTATTTGGGATTATGGCACTAGTTGATCCATTATCACAATCAACTTTAATGTCAATTTTAGCTTTTATTTATTTCGGATTATCATTTGGACTTTCAATTTGGTATTTTGTTGTAATTATTAATTATTTATCAAAATTAAATAAAGTTTCAAAATTAAAAACATCTTTTGCTGTTTTAGTTTTACCAATTGTAATTATCTCATCTATTGTAATTTTAAGTTTAATCTAAATTTAAAATTATATATTTTTCCAATATACAAATTTCAATAAATTCTATATTTGTTTAATTTACTTACTTACTTACTTACTTATTTATTTATTATAAATGTATTATATCGAATTATAATTTTTAAAATAATAATATTTTATCTATTTAATTTTATATTTTAGAATAAAAGAGTAGTCCCGCCCAGATTCGAACTGGGGTCCATGCATCCAAAGTGCACGATGATAGTCCACTACACTACGGGACTGTAATGTAATAATTAACAATTTGTTAAAGTTATTTGTAGTGGAATAAATAAAATAAATTAATTTCTATTTAAAAACTTTATGAAAATATCTTTTTTATATCAAATTATATTTATGTATTATTAGTTACAAAAAATTCTTATTTTACGTTTCCTAACTATGTAATAATTATAAAATTTCATAATTACTAATTTTCAAAAAATTCTATGTTTAAAATAAAAAAATTAAATATCAGTATTACAACTGGTGGTTATCGAGTTATGTTAAATCACGAAGATGCAGATATTTTAGGTTTAAAAGTTGGAGATAGGGTAAAATTGTCATATTCTGATAAAAAATCTTCTAAATCTAAAAAAAAAGACTTAATTTGTGATTTGGGAATTATTAGTATGAATTCTAAAAATAAAAATATTAAATTAAAATCTGGTGAAATTGGAGTTTATATTGATGTTTTTGAAAAATTAATGTTATTAGATGGGGCAAATATTACTTTAACTCCTGCGCCAAAACCTATTTCATTAGAATTTGTTAGAAAAAAATTTAATGGTCAAATCAAATTAAAAGAATCTCACTTCAGAGAAATTATTAATGATATTATTGTAAATAAATATACTCCTGTAGAAACAACATTTTTTGTTTTAGCTTGTGCTGCTCATAAATTAGACGATAAAGAAGTTATTGGATTAACAAAAGCAATGGTTGATGGAGGTAAAAATTTATCCTTTAAAACAAAAGATGGGATTATTGTAGATAAACATTGTATCGGAGGAATTCCTGGAAATAGGACTAGTATGGTGGTAATTCCAATTTTAGCTGCCGCAGGCTTAACAATTCCTAAAACTTCTTCAAGAAGTATAACTTCACCAGCTGGGACTGCTGACACTATGGAAGTTTTAACAAATGTAAATATATCTTTATCTCAAATGCACAAAATAGTTTCTGATGTAGGTGGATGTATTGCTTGGGGTGGGAGTTTAGATTTATCTCCTGCTGACGATGCAATTATTCATGTAGAACATCCGTTAGAGATTGATTGTGAAGGTCAAATGATTGCATCAATTATGAGTAAAAAAAAATCAGCTGGTTCAACTCACGTATTATTAGATATTCCTATGGGAGAGACTGCAAAAATTAAAACTAAGGAGGAAGCAGTAAGATTAAAGAAAAGATTTGTAAAAGTTGGAAAAGCCATTGGTGTTGAGGTAAAAGTAATTATTACTGATGGTTCAGAACCTATTGGTAAGGGTATTGGTCCATATTTAGAAGCTATGGATGTTTTAAAAGTTTTAAACAATAAATCAGATCAACCATTTAGATTAAGAAATAAATCTTTAATGATGGCAGGTTATTTATTAGAAATGGGTGGACTAGCTTCAAAAGGTCAAGGTTTAGAATATGCTAATGAAATATTGGAGTCTGGTTTAGCAAGTAGAAAATTTGATGAAATTATTGATGCTCAAGGAAGAAAAAAAGAAATGAGTCCTGCAAAACACTCTGTTAAAATTTTAGCACCAAAATCTGGAACAATTAAAAAAATTAATAATAAGGGAATTTCAGGGATTACATTTATACTAGGTTGTCCTAATGACAAATCATCTGGTTTAATCTTACATAATAAAGTTGGAGATAAAATTAAAAAAGGTGATTTACTTGTTGAATTATTCTCAAATTCAAAGCAAAAATTAAAATATGCTAAAGCACATATTCAAGAAGATTCACCATATACGATAAAATAAATTAATTTATTATTTATTTTTTAGATTAAAATCAATTAATTCATTATTTGTTTTGATTATAATTTGTTCGAAAATTCCTCACATTTTCAAATTTATCCTAAACTTTATAAAGGGTTTGAGATTAATTTAGGTATGGCTCAAAATAATACGCTAGTATCTGCAGAAGAATATTTAACTGCGGGTGTTCATATTGGAACTAAATTTAAGAATTCATACTCAGAGAAGTTTATTCTTAAATCTAGACCAGATGGATTAAAAATTATTGATACTGAACAAGTTGATTCAAAATTAAAAAATTTAATTAACTTAGTTTCAAAGTATGACCCTTCTGACATTGTAGTGATGGGTAGAAGAGAGAACGTTAAAAAACCATTAAAGGTTTTTTCCAAATTAGTTGGATGTGACGTAATTACAGGAAGATACTTACCAGGTAAGTTAACAAATACATCTTTAGATTCTTTTAGAGAATATAAATTAGTTATTGTTTGTGATCCTTTAACAGATAAAAACATTTTAAATGAAGCTTTTGAGCAAGGTGCTGTTATTGTTGGATTCTGTGATACTAACAATACAACTAACAAATTAGATTTAGTTGTGCCAATTAATAATAAGGGTAAAAAATCAATGGCTTTAGCTTTCCACTTATTAGCTAAGAATTACTTAGTTAATAGAGGGACATTAAAAGCAACTGATTTTACACATAGCGTAGACGATTTTTGTGATGAATAAATTTCATCATATTTTTTAATAAAATAAAACTGATATAAACAAGCTGATTACACATATATATTGTGGCTTTGGTGTAGCTTGGCCTATCATCGGGCGTTTGGGACGCCTGGACCCAGGTTCAAATCCTGGAAGCCACGCTTTTTTACAATTCTAATTATTATTTTTATAGTTGAAAATTTTACTATTCTCTAGACAAATTAACATATATTTCATTTAATATTTATATTTATTTTATTCAATCGTTAATATTTTTGAATTGGTTTTTTATTTGGTATATTATTAATATCCAAATCTTTATAAACAAAATCCAATTTATTTTACTTATAGTTTATATTAATTTATTAATATACAATATTATCAAAATGGTAAAAGGTCAAGGAACAGCAGGTAGATTCGGGGTAAGATACGGAAATACTTTAAGGGCTAAAGTAAGTAAGATTGAAGAATTTTCAAGAGGGTCATTTAAATGTCCTTTTTGTAGTAAAGACAAAAAAGTAAGAAGAGAAGCTTACGGAATTTGGAAGTGTAGAGCTTGTGAAAAAACATTCGCTGGGAAAGCATATAAACCATATTAAAAATGGTTGATTATACTTGCGCAAACCCTAAATGTAAAAAGAAGGTTAATGGTAATTTAGTTGAAAGAAAAATTAGATGCCCGTACTGTAGTTCTAAAGTTTTAAAGAAAACTTTAAACAGAGTATTAGACAAAATTAAAGCAAGATAATGACACAAAAATCATCATTCTCTTTAGATTTTGGAGATAAAGTAGATTTATACTTTTCTTTATTATCTGATGAAAATTTTGATTTTAAAACAAAAAACATTCTAGTTGAACTAGAAAAACAAAATAATTCTATTCTAATTAATATCACTTGTGAAAATTTGTTGGATGTTAAGATTGCAAATTCAGCAATTATTCGTAGTTTGGAAATTATTGAAAAAACTTTGAAAATTTAAAAATGGTATTTGAAGAATCTCAAATTGAAGAAATCTCTGAAATTATTACAATGTTAATTGAGGAAGAAGATTTATCTTCAAAAATTGAAACTGCTCTAAAGGCTGTTTTAGTACAAGTAACTCCTGATATTTCTGTTGAAGGATTAGTAAAGGTCCAAGATGAATTAGAACATGTATCTAACATGAATAATCTAAATGAGTTTTGTAGAACTGAATTAATGAATTTAGTTGCAGAAATTGAATCAATTATAAATTCTTAAAATTTATATTGTATTTTTATTTTATTCTTAATCAATTTTTATATTATTTATTTGTGATTTTACTTCTTATGTGTTGATATCTTTATTTATCGTAAAGACAAATCTTTAAAAAGGTAGATTTTTACTATTTTTGTATGACAAGTTTTTTTTCAAACAAATTATTTAGGTTTTTTAAATTTTTTAAAAAAAATCAAAAAATTAGCTTGGGGTTATATGGGCCACCAAATGCGGGTAAAACAACCTTAGCAAATTTAGTATTAAAAGATATTTTAGGTGAGGATGCACCTGAATTTTCAACTTCTAGTGTAGAACACGAAACAAGAAATGTTCAAACTGTTGAAAAATTAGAATTAAAAAAAAATGGTAGGACTATTAATTTTAATTTAATTGATACTCCTGGTATTGCAACTAAAATTGATTTTGAAGATTTTGTTCATGATGGGATGAAGAAAAAAGAAGCAAAGGAGAGAGCAATGGAAGCTACTCAAGGAGTTATTGAAAGTATTAAATGGATTGATAGTGTTGATGCAGTTTTAATTGTATTAGATTCTACATTAAATCCTTATAATCAAGTAAATATAACTCTTGTTGCAAATTTAGTTAATAAAAATAAAAAAATTATAGTTGTTGCAAATAAAACTGATTTAAAAAAATCAAACACTGAAAAGATTAAATTAGTTTTCCCGGATTATAAAATTGTTGGTATTTCAGCAAAAACTGGTGAGGGAATTGAAGATTTATATGATACAATCTTCAAGGAGTTTTATTAATAAAAATGGGTGGAGTTCAAGTATTATCACACACATTGTTAAAAGATTTAGATCCTGTTAAAAAATTGGATAAAATCTTTGATACTGTAAAATCTGGAGATATCGTAATGATTGAGGGTCGGTTAACTGCTGATGAAGAAACAACTTTAATTTCAAAGGCATTACGAAATGTTTCAGGAAAATTTACTGGTATTGAAATTGCATTTCTGGAAGGGACGGCTAAAAAATCTATCTCTCAAAAACTAAAAGATAAAATTGTAAAATTATTGGCTGGAGATAGGTTTGGATTAACTGTCATTGGTCCAAGTAAAATTATTAAAGAAATTAAAATGAATCCTGAAAAATTAGAAATCATGCTTAAATGATTTTTATTTTATTTTATATACTTCTTATTATTTAATTAGGTATTGTCTGTATTTTTTTATAAATTCTAAATTAACTTTATATATCTTAAATTCTTTCTATTTTTTATGGTTAAAGAAAAAAAGAAACAAAAAACTCCTATTTCAATTAAATCTGATTCGGAAAAATCAGTTGAACAGGATTTAGTTAGTGAAAAAAAAGTAATTGAAAAAGTTGAAGGGGAAAAAGTTACTTCAAAAAAAGTAACTTCTGATGGGGAACCAACATTATTTCATTATTCTGTTGTTTTAATTATTATGTCTTTAGTTTTCGGATTATTTTATTTTGGATTTGAATATTATGATGATAAAACTAATGATGGTGCAATAAACAATCCAAATTTAAATATTAAATTATATAAATATCCATTCAATGTTAATGGTATTGAGTATTCAATTCAATTTTATAATCCTGTTTCAGATTTAGAAAAATCAACTCTTCAAATTGGAATATCTAAAGAAGAATTGTTATCTACTCAAGATTTTAAATTTATTTTTTCAAAAGATCCTTCTAGTAATGGTGAAGTTGTTAAGGTTTCTGGAAGATTATTTCCATTTTTAAAAAACATATATAAATTTCCATTAAATTCTCAAGAAGATATTATTAGTTCAGACAATTTATCATGTATGGATTCAACAATTGATACTAAATTGATATTTTTTAATTCAAATTCAACAACAAATGAAGTAATATATGATAACTTGACTGGGTGTATAACTTTTAAGACTACTAAACCTGAGTTGATGGGGACTTTAGGGGATAAATTCTTTTTGGAGATGATTAATCAAAAATGAATATTGAACTAATTTGTTGCCCGATTTGTCAATCAGATTTAGAAAAAAAATCTGAATTTATTTTATTTTGTGATTCATGTAACAAAGAGTATATTATTAAAAATGATATTCCTGTTTTACTAAAAGAAAGAATTTAATATTTACTATTTTTATTTTTATTTTTTCAAAAAATTCTATATT
>AYRE01000013.1_pt1 | contig 38295 bp, 39 predicted proteins | sample 183791 | NCBI WGS metagenome assembly AYRE01 (sample SAMN02391470, study PRJNA226580) | bioreactor metagenome | isolation source: day 6 sample from continuous culture bioreactor with low C:N ratio... | place: Germany: Bremen | reverse complement strand
ACAAATAAAAATGAAAAACACAAATAAAAAAAATATCTTATTTCTATTAATCACATCAATTGTTTTATTATTAGCAGGATGTTCAAAAGTTCCAGATTGTTCAGAAATGGACACAACTTATGAAAAATTCAAGCTAAATACTGAAACAACAACTTGTGAATTATACAAAGAAATTGAAAAAAATCAATGTGGAAATGGAGTTGTAGAAGCTGGAAATAATGAAGATTTCTGTTCATGTCCAAAAGATGTAACTAAAACTCATCCAACTTTAGGTTGTGATGGAGCTAAAGGTGAATACTTAGAATTTACTTGCACTCAATCTAATGAATGTAAATTACAACAAAATAATAAAGTTGTAGAACAAACAAAATCAGTTGAATTTAAAAGTTCAGATTTAACATTAAGAGGTGATTTTACAATTAATACTCCATTTATTTTAGATACAGTTGATAACAATAAAGTAACAGCAAATTTAGACTTTTTTAAAGGTCCATCATCAACTTCAATTAAATTAAGAAACATTGTTGTAAAAGAATTAATCTTAAAAAACTCAAAAGGAATTACTTTTGGAACTCAAGATTACAATGAGCAATTAAACACAGTTGGTCAAAACTTAAAAGCTAAAGAATTTGAACTTGCAAAAACTACAAGTTATCAAAGTTCAGAAACTCTAAAAGCAGAATTAGTTGTAGGTTATATTAAAGATACATATAACACAAAAGGAGAAGTTACAAAATCTGAAGAAAAAATTGAAACTTTAAAAGCAACAGTTGGAACTTGGGATATTATTAACCCAAACTTTGATGTTCCTAAAAAACGATAGTTTTTTTTAATTTCAAAAAAATTACTATTTTTTAATTATTTAAATAATTAATTAAAAAACCAATTACTTTTATTTCTAAATTAAATATAAACAAAAATTATTTATTTATTTGTTTATTTATATTAAATTTATCTATAATTTTTAATTTTTAAAGCATCAATATTATACAATAAATATGAATAACCTTGGTTAGAAAAAATGTCAGCTGAAGATTGTATATTTAAAATTGAATTTGCCCTAGATCTAATTTTTCTTTTACTAAATTCATTCTCTAACTCTTCTAAATTATCTGCAACAATTTGAGGATTTGTAATTAAACAAGAAACTAAATCCTTAGTTAATATTTTCCCACAAGGTTTAAATAATCCAAAATGATTACAACTTCCAATTCCTAAATCATTTGTTTTAGGCACATAAACTGTCGTATTAATTCCATTTGTTGACAACAAATACTCAATACCATAACTTTCTAACGTTTTCTTACTCATTTTATTATAACTCGAAAATAAAAAAAGTAAAAATCTCCTTATAAATCTTGAGCAAAAATAAATCATATTTATAAATAAAAAACCATACATTATATTTATGTTAAAAGTATATAATACACTTTCAAGAAAAAAAGAAGATTTTGTGCCAGTTAAACCTGAGAACGCCAAAATTTATTCTTGTGGTCCAACTGTTTATTCTTTCCAACACATTGGAAATATGCGGGCTGCTATTTTTCAAGATACAATTAGAAGAAGTTTAAAATTTTTAGGTTTTAAAACAACTTCCGTTCAAAACATTACAGATGTAGGTCACTTAGTATCTGATGAAGATGAAGGAGAAGATAAAATGTTAAAAGCTGCAAAAAAGGAAAACAAAGATCCTTTCCAAATTGCTAAATTTTATACAGATGTATATTTACAAGATTTAAAACAATTAAATGTAATTTTACCAACATTTATGCCAAAAGCAACAGAAGAAATTCCTGAACAAATTGAAATTATTGAAGATTTATTAAAAAAAGAAATCGCTTATACAACAACAGATGGAGTTTATTTTGATGTTGCTAAATTTCCTGAATATGGTAAACTATCAGGTCAATCTTTAGAAGATAAACAACAAGGAGCATCAGATAGAGTTGAAGAAAACACAGAAAAACATAACCCTCAAGATTTTGCTTTATGGAAATTCACAACAGGTAAAAATTCAAATCATATTATGAAATGGGATGCTCCATTTGGAGAAGGTTTTCCAGGTTGGCACATTGAATGTTCAGCTATGTCAGCAAAATACTTAGGTTCTGAATTTGATATTCATACAGGTGGAATTGAACATATTCCAGTTCACCATGAAAACGAAATTGCTCAAAATACATGTTCAGGAAAAGTTACAAATGTAAAATACTGGTTACACAATGCGCATTTACAAGTTAATGGGGAAAAAATGAGTAAATCAGCTGGAACTGCTTATTTATTATCAGATTTAATTGAAAAAAATTATGACCCAATCGCATTTAGAGAATTAGTATTAAGAACTCACTATAGAAAATCTTTAAACTTCACATTTGAATCATTAGAAACTGGAACTAATAATGTTAACAAAATTAATGATTTTTACAATAAATTAGATGATTTAAAAACAACTCAAAAAGATACAAATGAAATTTTAAACTCAGCAACTAATCAATTAGAAAATTTCACAAATTCAATTGAAGATGATTTTAATACTCCAAAAGCATTTGCAAGTTTATATGATTTTATGAATGATTTTAATAAATTAACACAATTCTCACAAGAAGAAATTAATACTGCAAAACAATTTATGGAAAAATTAGATGAAATATTAGGATTATTAAAACCAAAAACAAAAACACAAATCCCTCAACAAATTCAAGATTTAGCAAACCAAAGAAAAGATGCTAAAGAAAATAAAGATTGGGCAAAAGCTGATGAATTAAGAAATAAAATTCAAGAACTAGGATTTACAATCAAAGATGACAAAACAGCAAAAGAAGGATACCTCCTTTCAAAAAAGTAAATATTATTAAAATTAAATAATAATATTTATATAATATAAATTTAATATTTTTATTATGGTCAATTATTTAACTTTAACTAAAGAAAACGAAACTGAAATTCTAAATCTTTTTCAAAACTATATCTCAAATAAAAAATCAATTCTAATTGTAGGGAGTTTTGATTCAGGAAAAACTTATTTTTTAAACTTTTTAGCAAAAAATCTAAATCTCAAAGTAAATCATAAAATTGAAATTGACGACCCATTAGTTCTTGGACGTGGAAAACTTCCAAAAGATAATATAATTCTCGGTGATGAATGTTCAAGATATTCTCCAAGAAATAATATGTTAAAAAATTATTATAACATAGCTATAATTGCAACTCACCACGAAAATATTGGAAAAGAATATGTAAAATACTTATCAGGTGATGAAAACCCAGTTATTTTTTATATGAAAAGATAAATAATATAAAAATAAAGCACATTTAAAAACAAACAAATAATATTAATTCTATGTATAAATTAATTGTAAAATCATTTAACTTTTTAGAAAAATTCGCAAAACCAGAATTATTAAATTTGACAAACCAAAACTGGACACAAATTGATAATGAAACCTATGAATTAAACCTTAAAACAAAAGAAGAAATAACTAAACATACTTATGAGTTAGTTTACTATTCAAGATGTTTTGATGGAATTTATTTAGAATCAAACAAAATAACAGATGATGAAAACTTTAATATTTTAGAAAAAGTAGAAATTGATTACAACTCTAAACCAATTCAAGTATATGATTTAATCGGAGATATTTTAGAACAGAGAAATTACAAAATCAATGAAGATGATAATTATTTATCACACTTTTTAGTAAATTATTGTTGTTTTAAATTAGAATTAGAAAAAGAAAAAGGACTATTTTCAGTAATTGATCCAATGGCAGAACTAGGTGATATTATTATTGAAACAAGTTTATTTCATCCAAGAAAAGCATTATATGTTACAGAAAAAAATAAATTACCAATCTATAAACAATTTAAAATTATGCCATTTATGCCAAAACCTGTAAAAGATAAAAATAAATATAGTGCTCTTGTAATGGAAGACCCTCAATTTAAAAAATTAAGAGAAAATATTAACGAAGCTGGTCAAAAAGTAAAAATTTCAAAATATGAAATGGAATGGCTTGATGTAAAATTCAAAAAAAATGATTTAGATTACTCAATTTGTTTTATCCCTGAATTTGATGAAGAAGAATGTCCTGGTGAAGCAAACGAATTTTTAAGAGAATACTTATACCAAACAGAATTTATATGTAAAAAGAAAATTTGTTTAGTATCCTCTGAAGAGATCCCATTTACTTATGTTGATAAATATGAATTAAAATTATTAGACAAATCAGCAATTACTGTAGAAGAAGAAGAATTTTTCATATACATTTTCGAACCTACACCTGATGAACAAAAAAAGAAAAAGATTGAAAAACCAACTGAAGACAATTAATTTTTATTTTTCAATTTTTAATTAGTTAAACCAAAAACTAATTAAATACTAAAAACCATTTATAGATTTATATAACATACCTTTATAGACATATTTATAATTAATTTTCAAAAATGAATAAAAAAAATAAATTATTACTTACTGGAATTTTAACATTATCTCTAAATACTTATGCAAATAATATAGATTCTAAAGCTTATACTACACATTTAGACATATTTGATAAACCAGCTCAAACAAATTTATTTAATTTAAACCAAAATAACTTATCTCTAAACAATCAAAGTCCACTAAAAAAATCTTATGAAAATACTTATACTTCTAAAGAAATCAATGAAACGATGAAACTATTAGACAATTTAGAATATTCATCTCAAATTGACCCTCACATTAAAATACTAAAATCTAGTTTAGAAAACACATTTATTGCTAATTACTGCACAAATTCTTTATTTCCTAATCAATTAGTTGAAAAATTAAAAATATTAGATAATATCTGGGAATTTAAAGAAGGACTTTATAACTTAGGATATTACAAATTAGGTCACCATTTCACAGACATGTATGAAAATAAAGAATTAAGTTCAATTTGTGAAAATATTTCAAAAAAATGTGAAACTTTATAAATTATTTTTTAATTTTTAAAATATGGAAAAAAATATATCTTATCATTTAAAGCATCCAATTAGAACTTCTAATAAAGTTTTAGCTAACCCTTTAGCTAGATTAGCTTTAATTGGACTATTTTCATATGGTGTAGGTCAAGAAATTAATGATATGTATAATGCATATCAAACTTATGACTTAAATAACTCTAACTTAGAAAATAACTCAACAAATTCTTTAAATAAATCAGGATTAGAAATTAAATTAAATTAAATTAATTAAAATAATTATTTATTTTAAAACTTAAAATAAAATATAGAATTATTATTTATTTTTAATATATTAAAATTTATTCAATTTCAATATATTCGGGACCAGATTTTTCATTTAAATCTTTTTTAGAAAATTTCTTTTTAACTTCTTCAAATCTTTTAGAAAATGGGACTTTTCCTTTAATATTTAACTTTAAATTCTTATTTCTCATTCCAATTTCTCTCCTAGGTCTAGAATTTCCAACTTCAGATAATGTTTTCTTTAAATTATGGTTATCTTTCTTTTTAATATCAAATCTTTTTCTTTTATCTAACTCATTAGACATATGTTTAACAAGAGCATCTTTTCTAAAAACTAAAAAAATTCCAACTGAAATTGAAAAAGCAATCATAACTAAATACGCAAATTGATTTTTACCTAAAACTAATAGAGATATAGTATAAAACACTAAAACTAGGATTAAACTTGCTAAATAAAGTAATAAATGTAAATTTCTAAAGTGATTATTTTCTAAATTAAAACTAATTTTAGAATTTTTCTTTCCTTTAACTTTAAAAGGGTTCATAATTATAATTAAACTCATTTAATTTATATACTTTATTAATTTGCTAAAATCAATTTTAATTTAGATTTCTTAGTATTTATTGACCAAATTAAGATAAAATTCAATTAACTCAACTAAATCTAAAAAGTTATTTAATTAATTATATTAAATTTGATTACTTTAAAATTACACCACAAAGTATATAAATTTTAAATGTATAAGCATTATACAAATGACCAATAAAACTATAGTATTTGATATGCACGGAGTTATCTACTCTCACGATAAAAATAATAATCTCAAAAACTCAAAAACTAAATTTGAAAATATTATTTCATCTCAAAACCCCAAAGATGAAATAGATGAATTAAATTTAGAACTTAATTCAATTTCAGGCGCTTTAAATCATCAGAAAAACCAATTAGATATTTATCCCGTAGATGGAGCAATTGATAAAATCTTATTTCATATAAGAAATCAAGATAAAGTTGTAATAATTTCAACATCCTTAGTTCAAACTCAAAAATTAATTCTAAAAACCTTTCTAAAAGACGAAAAATTACTAAATAATATTTCTTTTTATAACTCATCAGAATATGGTTCAAAATCAGATCCTGAAACTTGGCATCAAATTTTAAAAAATTATGGGAATATTTCAGAATTGTACGAAGATACAAAAGAATACTTAGATGCAGCTAAATATGCAGTTAATCAACTTGGAAACAAATTTTGTCAATTTTCACAAAATATCTAAATAAAATTAGAACTTGTTCTAATTCTACACAACTAAAATTTACAAATGTAAAATATTGTAAAATTATTTTTAAAAAGTTTAATTATTAAACATTTTATTTATATATTTTAAAAAATTAATTTATTTATGAAAAAAACCTTATCTATAACAATTTTAATATCTATATTTTTAATTTTTTCAGGATGTTCAAATGAATTAGAACTTGAAACTATAAATAAAACATTAGAAGATAATCAAAAATCAATATATAAATCTTCTAACACCTCTAATTCACAAACTTCCAAAACTCCCCAAACTCCAAAAATTTCACAAGAAGAATTTAATTATAAATTGGTTGAACTAAAAGATATTAATACAAATACTAATTATAAAATATCCGATTTTGAAAATGAAATTGTATTAATTGAATCTTTTGCTATTTGGTGTCCTAGTTGCACAAATCAACAAAAAGAATTAAAAAAATTACATGATATAAACCCTAACATTATTTCAATTTCATTAGATACTGATCAAAATGAAGATGAATCCGAAGTTTTAGCACATATTCAAAAAAATAAATTTGACTGGAAATATTCAATTTCTCCTCAAGATTTAACATCTTACTTTATCTCAAATTATGGGATTACATTTGTGGCAGCTCCAGCAGTTCCAATATTACTAAAATGTCCAAACTCAGAACCTAAATTGTTAGATAAAAAAGGATTTAAAGATACAAATTATTTAATTGAACAAATTGGTAAATGTTAAAATGATAAACTTATTTTATAATCTAATTCAAGCATTAATATTAGGATTACTAACTCCTCTAACTGCAGTATGTGTATTACCATTATATCCAGCATTTTTAACCTATTTATCAAACCAAATAAATTCAGATTCAAATGATAAAAATCAAGTTTTAAAATTAGGAATAATAATATCTCTTGGAGTTATTACATTTATGTTAATAATAGGATTATTGTTTACGAGCATATTAGAATTATCTTTAAATAAAATAATTGGAATAATTTCTCCTATAGCATTTATAATATTAGCAATAATGTCAATAAAATTAATATTTAATATAAAAATTAATTTTTTAAAATTACCTCATATTGTAACACCTGAATCAAAAAACCCATATATTAGTGCATTTTTATATGGATTTTTCTTTGGAGCAATTGTAATTCCGTGTAATCCATTACTTATCGCTGCTTTATTTGCTAAATCAGTAACAATTACATCATTTATTCAAAATATATTATCATTTATATTTTTCGGAATTGGAATTACAATTCCATTAATATTATTATCAATCCTATCTGACACAAAATCAAAAGTATTTTTAAATTTTATAATTGATAACAATAAAATAATTAATAGGATTTCAGGAATATTAATGCTTTTAATAAGTATATACTATTTATTTTTTGTATTTAAAATAATTTAATAAAATGGAAAATAAAAATATAAAAACATTCAAAAATATAATATTTGGGACATTTCTATTTTTAATAATTTTTTTACTTACAATATTTTATTTAAATTTAAATTCTTCAAATAATTTATCAGATAATTCAAATGTAAATACAAATAACAATACAACTGATAATTTAAACACTCAATTAATTAATTATGATAAAATTAACACTTTAGAAGATGGAACAAAATATATTATTCATCCAAATGAGATTTTATCTGGAGGAGTTCCAAAAGGAGGGATTGGAGAAGAAAAAGGAATTCCAGCTTTAGATGAAAATAATATTAATTGGGAAACTCCAAAAAAAGCAAACAATTGGATAAAAGATAATGAATTAATAATAAAATTAAATTATAATGGGGAAACAAGGATTTATCCATTCCAAATATTAGTATTTCATGAAATTGTAAATGACAAATTTGGAGATAAACCTGTTTTAGTTACATATTGTCCATTATGTGGAACTTCAATCGCATACAAACGTGAAATAAATTTAAATAATAAAAAAACTGAAACTAAATTTGGAGTTTCCGGAAAATTGTATAATTCTAATTTAATTATGTATGATAAATTAACAGATACATATTGGCAACAAATTGAAGGTAATGCTATTTTAGGAGAACTTACAGGAGACCAATTAACACCAATTGATACAAATACAATAACTTGGGAAGATTTTAAAAATTCAGATGATTATAATAATGAAAATATTAAAGTTTTAAGTCAAAAAACTGGAATGAATAGAAATTATGGACGTGATCCTTATGGTAATTATTATATTGAAGATTACTTACTATTTCCTCCAAAAATTCAAAATAAAAACTCTAAAATTCATCCAAAAGAAATTATTTTAGGAATTAAAATTGGAGATAAATATAAAGGTTATTTAGAAAAATCAATTCTAGATAACAAAAACAAGATTATTGAAGATATATTTGAAAATACAACAATTCAAATAACTAAATCAGAAAACAATGAAATTACTTTTAAAAATAAAAAAACTAATCAAACAATTATAAAAGAAAGAAATATGTTTTTTAGTTGGTATGCTTTTCACCCAGGAACTCAAATTTATAATATTAATTAAAACCTAACTCTTTATAAATTAAAAACTACTATTTTAAATATACAGAACATTTAATTGGCGCTGAAAACCGAAAAAAATGACAAAAAACAAATACGAGGGAAAAACAAGAAAAGACTACGAACTGCTCTTACCAGCAGGAAGTTACGAAAAAGCAATGTATGCTATTGAATTTGGTGCTGACGCAATTTACTGTGGAATTCCAATGTTTACACTACGTGGAAAATCCACAATGTCCATGGACGATTTAAGAAAAATTGTTCCATACGCACATTCACGTGGTGTAAAAGTATACTTTGCTGTAAACATTTTTCCTCATTCTTTTAAACACGATCAATTTCTAAAAGATATGAAAGTTATGGTTGAAGAAATCAAACCTGACGCATTTATTATGGCAGATCCTGGATTAATCAGTATCACACTTGAACAATTTCCAACAGCGGAAGTTCACTTATCAGTTCAACAAAACAATGTAAATTGGATGAGTGCTAAATTTTGGCATAAATTAGGAGTTACAAGAATTGTGCTTGCACGTGAATTAACTTTAACTGAATTACAAATCATCCACGAAAAAGTTCCAGAAATTGAAATCGAATTCTTTATTCACGGTTCAAACTGTATGGCATACTCTGGAAGATGCCTACTTTCAAACTATATGAATTATAGAGACTCAAACCAAGGAGTTTGTAACAACGCTTGTAGATTTAAATATAAAACATACAAATCAGATAATCCTGAATACTTAGAACCAATGCAATCAAGCGCATATAAAGAAGTAGAAAAAGGAACTTACTTTGTAGAAGAAGAAAAAAGAAAAGGAGAATTATACGAAGTTACAGAAGATGAAACTGGAACATATATTTTCAATTCAAAAGATAATTGTATGGCAGAACACCTTGAACAATTAATGGATGCTGGAGTTGATTCATTTAAAGTTGAAGGAAGAACAAAATCAGTTTATTATGCAAGTATTGTAGCTAGAACATATAGAAAATTATTTGACCAAATCTTAGCTGGAGAAAAACCAGACATAGAATGGGCATTAAGAGAATTAAACACAACTTCTAATAGAGGATTTATGCCAGGATTTTTAGAAGGAAACCCAAAACAAAACGCTCAAGATTATGAAAAGAAAACATCACACCAAACGCATCTATTTGCTGGAATTGTTCGTGAAGTAATTTCATCAAGTAAAGAAGAATCAACAGTAGTAATTGAATCAAGAGCAAAATTCTCAAAAGGGGACACATTAGAATTTGTAACTCCAAATGATATTTTCTCAGTTGTATGTGATAATATTTCAAGAGAAAAAATGAATAAAAAAACTAAACAAATGGAAACAAAAGAACTTGACGCAGTTTCCGGTGGGTTAGAGTTTAATGTAACAATGACTGTACCATTTGAAATCAAAGATACTTACTGTGTAATTAGAAGAGAGCTAACAGAAAAAGAATTTTTAGACGGCGAAGCTTAATTTTTTTTAACTTTTAAAACTTTTAGTTTTAAAAATAAGGTTTTCTTGGTGAGGCTTTCTTTTAGCGCCCGAAGGTAAGCGTCCAAAAGAAAGATCGATGGTGAAGCATAAATAACTCTTTGATTTATTTATTTTAATTATTTTGAAACATTTAGTTTCAAATTTACACTTTTTCTAAAACTTACACTTTTAATAAATAAAAGTAATAATATTCAACCTTCAATTTATATTATTTTAATCACATACTTAATCTATGTATCTTATATTGTCCGATTTAAGTTACGTGCTATTAGGGATTTTCTCGATTCTAATAACAACCTACCTTATACCAATTTTTAAAATATTTAAAGATAGTGATATTGAAAATTATAAAATAAATACTTTCTACATTTATTTAGGATTTATTTTATCCTATATTTTAATTTATACTATTTTCAAATTATTAATGATTTATCTAAACCCAATCTTATTAAATTTTTTAAATTTTTGTTTATTTATATTTTTAATAATTTATTCAATATTTTTAGCCTTAGACATTACAATTATGGATTATCTTGGAGGATTTAATATTAAAAGATTTAAAATTGATTTTTTAACATCATTATTTTTTGGATTAAAATATTCGATGATTCAAATTTTATCCAATCTTTTAGTTTTAATTCTACTACTAATTAATTTATCAAATTATTCAATTAAATCAAATTTAACTTTAGTATTTTCATTTGATATTTTTTTAAGAATATTTTTATTTTTATTTGGACTAATCTTAACAAATATCATAATTTCTAATCTATCTGATAAAAAATTTTCAAATTTTTCCAAATTATTTTCAACTAAACAAAACATATTAAATATATTATCCAGTTTTATAATTATTATAATTTCATTTGTATATATTCTAGTATTTTTTAATTAAAATTTTATATTTAATATACTTAAATTTTAAAATAAATTTGTTTAGTGAATAATTTTTATAAATACCATTTATCAATTCAAATTATGATAAGTTTAGGTGATTTATATCTATTAGTTTATAAAAATATTTTTGAAAAAAAGAAAAGAACTTTTTTAACAGTTTCAGGAATTATTATTGGTATTTTCACATTCACATTTTTTATTTTTGTATCTCAAGGACTATCAAACGCAATTTCAGATCAATTTTCATCTTTAGGTGTAAATGTTTTAGTTGTACAACCTGCAAATTCAGGACAAGGTGGGCCAAGTGGGATAACTTCAAGTTTAACAAACACTGATATGAATAAAATAAAACAAGTTGTAAGAGGTTATGATTATATTACAGGACAAATTTTTTATTCTGGACAATATGAATTCTCTCGTGAAAAAGCAGTTATTACAACAATATCATTTGAAAACAAAAATTTAGAAAAAGTTCAATCAGATTTGACAATGGAAGCAGAAATTGGAAGAGTTTTAAAATCTAGTGATGTTGGATCTGTATATTTAGGACATAAAGCAGCAAATGAAGGTTTTGATGATAAAGTTGTAACTGTTGGAACAAGTTTAAAAATTGATGGGAAAAGTTTTAGAGTAATTGGAATTGGTAAAGAAAAAGGAGATTTATTTTTAGATAATTCAATCTTAATGAATATTAAAGATATAAGAGAATTAGCAGATTTAGCAAATGATGAATTTACAGTTATAAGAGTAAGTTTGCTTGAAGATGTTGACGCTGATTTAATGCAAGCAAAAATTGAAACTAAATTAAATCCAAACAATGATGAAAAAACAGTTGAAGTAACTTCCCCAAAACAAGCAATTGACCAATTTAATCAAATCCTAGGAGTATTAAATTTAATTATTGGATTTGTATCATCAATTGCACTTTTTGTTGGAGGAATTAACGTAATGAATACAATGTATTCAAATATTATTGAAAGAATTAATGAAATTTCTGTAATGAAAGCTCTTGGAGCTACAAAATCAGATATTAGAAATATTTTTTTAGTTGAAAGTTCAGCTCTTGGATTATTTGGAGCAATTGTAGGATTTTTTTTATCATTTGGATTAGCAAAATTACTTGGAAATTATTTAATAACAATTGGTTATAATGTTCCAATTTATTTTGAATTTGATTTTTTTCTAAAAATCATTTTCATAACCGCAATTTTTACAATGTTATTTGGAACTTATCCAGCTTTAAAAGCTGCAGCAGTAAATCCTGCCGATAATCTGAGGGATGAATAATATGGAAAATTTAAAACAATATCTAAAAGGAATTTTATCAATTCATCCTGGATTTGATAATTCATTTGATAATAATGAAAAATTAAAACGTGAAGATATTTTATTTAGTGTTCAATTAGAAAAATTTAATAAAAAATACTCTCAAATCTTGGGAGCTTTATCTGAATTAAATTATGGTAATAAAAAAATAACTGATGAAAAAGTAATAAAAACAACTTACTTAACTCTTTTAAGAATCTTATCTGGAGAACTAAATAACTTAATTGATGAATCATTTTTTAATCTTAATTTAAAAAAATCTTTAAAAATTATTGAATCAGATTTTATTAAACAAACAAATATTATTATTCAAAATGATAAAGGAAATTATTTTAATGAATCAGATAAACTTGTATCAATTATTGAATCTTTAACTAAACTTAAAAAAAATTTAGATACTCAAATTAAAATTTCAGACTTAGGTCCAGTTAAAGTTTAACTTATTAAAAATGGAAAATTTAAAAAAATATTTAAAAACTATACTTCAAATTAGACCACCTGAAACTCAATTGTTTGATTCAAATGAATTACAAAAAAGACAAACAATATTATTTGATGTTGAACTTAAAAAATTACTATCTGAATTTGATAACACTAAAAATAATATTTTAAGATATGTATCTGAAAATAAACAACCAAATAAAGATATAATTGAAACTTTAGTAATTACAGAAGTTGGAGAAATAAATTTTCATTTATACAATTTAATATCTTTAGCAAATTTTAATAATAATTTAAAATCATTTTTATCAAATTGGTCTAAATTATTTTTTAATAAAGTTGAAACTATTCAAAATTCCTATGAAAATTCACCTAATAAAACATCAATTATTGAATTAATTGAAATGTCTCATTTACTTGAAGATGGAAAAAAAGATTTTCTAACTCAACTAAGAAAATATAAATATTAATTCCAAAACTTTTAAATAATATGCTTAAAATAAATTCATTTATTGTAATCATTTATAAATTAAAATGGATTAAATATATTATGACAGAATACTTTGTAATTTTAAAAGGAACTAATAAAGAATTTGCAACTGCTGAATTTGAAACATTATTTAACCTTTACTATAACCAAAAATTAAAACTAGAACAAATATCTAATGTATATTATAAATTTAATACTAACATTAAATTAAATTATAATGATGAAATTTTTAAAAGATTAACTTTCACAAAACACGTTGGAATTCTAAACTACTATGGAAATTTTAAAGATTTTAAAAATCAAATTAGTAATCTTGAAATTTCTAAAAATTATGAAGGTAAATCATTTGCTGTAAATGCCTCAAGAATGTTTAAAAAATTTGAACTGCCAAATGATTTACGTGAATTAGCTGCGCCAGTTTATGATGAATTTAAAGAAGGTAAAGTTAGTTTAAAAAAATTTGGAATTAGATTTCATTATTTTTACGATTCACCTGAGAATTTTTACTTTGTATCAGAAATTTATCACAATTCAATGGACTATCTAGGAAGAATGCCTAAATTTAGACCAGTTGTAATGCCATACACTCTAAAATCAGATATGGCAAGAGGAGCAATTAATTTATTAAATTTAAAAAATAAAGAAAGTGTTTTATTAGATCCATTCTGTGGAATTGGGGGGATTTTACTTGAAGGATATGATATGGGATTTAAAATTTTAGGAAACGATATTTCCTGGAACGATTTAAAATATTTCAAACAAAATTTTGAACATTATTTTCCTGATTCTTTTAAATCTGGACAAGTAAAAAGAACACTTGCTGATTCCTCAACTCAATTTTTAAAAGAAAACTCAATTGATGGAATTGTATCTGATATTCCTTACGGGAAATCTTGTAGAAGATTAGGAGATGATTTATATAATGATTTTTTAAAATCTGCTAAAATATACTTAAAACCTGGAGCTAGACTAGTAATTATTTATGCAAACTTTTTAGAATTTAGAGATATTGCTAAAAAATATTTTAATGAAGTAACTGAAATAGATCACTATATCAATAAATCTATGACAAGACACATTCTCGTGCTAGAAAATTCAAAGGAGTAAAACTTATTTGGATTTCAAGGTTTAGAAATACTAAGCATATTTTTTGATTTAAAAATACTAAAAATCTATGATTTTTAATTTTACAATAACTTAAAATAACTTAAAATAAAAATAAATCTTTAAAAAAGATTTATTCATTAACTCTTTTATGAAAAATAAAAAAGCAGAACTAAATCAAGTTTTTGTATATATTATGTCTACAATTTTAATTTTATTTGTAGGATTTTTAGTTACAAAATTTATTATGGCATTTAACTCAGATTCAAAAGATGTAATTGATAAAAAATTCCTATCTGGTCTTGAAAATGATATTTCACAAGTTGCATCAAGATATGGGAGTGAAGAAATTTTAGAATATAAATTAAATTCAGAAGTTACAAACATCTGTTTCATCTCTAAATCTGCTTGTGCTGACACAAACTTAATTTCAAATAGTAATTTAAATATTGAATCAGATGAACTAAATGCTTTATCCCAAACATCAAATTTATTAATATTTAATAAAAATGGAATTTTATTTGATAGCTCATTAAATCAATTTAATTCAGACGATAATAATGGTTGTTTTTGTATTAAACCAAATAATAATAGATTTGAATTATTAATTGAAAACAGAAAAAACAAAGTTTGGATATCAGACTACGCAAATCAATAGTTTAACCTAAGACTAATAATAATTTAATATTTAATATATTTTATATTTTATATTTATTTTTAATTTTTATTCTTTAATTTCACATTTAAACCCTCTGATTCACATTTTTAACATATTTCACTAATTTTAGTTAATTTTATAAACTCTGAATTTGATATATAATAGTGAAATCGTTAGAAAGTAGATTAAATACAGCAGTTGAAGACTTAGGATCAGGATTTGGACCAGCTTTAATTAATTTATTATTATATGGACCAATTGATAAAAAAATTATCTCAACTGATAATTTAGTTATTCTAAAATCTAGAGAAGATATTATTCAAACAGCATACCAAAATTTAATATTACCAAAAAGAGATAAAATTATTACATGTTTAACTGATAATTCAGTTAAAATTTGTAAAGATAAATCAAAACTATCAAATAAATTTCAAGTTGAACCATTTGAAAAAATTAGAGAAATTCTAAAAAATAGTTATAATGAAGATTTTTATATTGATAGTTTAACTATAAATGGTTTATATGGTTCAGAACCATTACCTAAAAATGATTATGTTGAATTTGCAAAATTTGGAGATGTTTTAGTGTCTCAAAGATTTAAAAAAAAAGATAAATTACATCAAAAATACCAAATCATTAAAGAAAAAAATAGATTATCAAATAACTCTATTTTGGAATTCATGGTAACTGTAGCTGAAAATTCTCTAATGTTTTGGAACGATATTGAAAGTTATAATGTTGAATTTGATAAAAATTATTTATCAAACAACTCTAATCAAAGATATACTGATTTAATGTTAGGAGATGATTTAGGATTAAAAATTATCGATTTAAACCAAACTCGTTCAGAAAATTCATTAGAAAAATTATCTCAATTAGGAACTAATATTAAAATACCTGGATTTGATTTAATTTCTCAAAGATATGATGACCATAGACACAGAGAAAAATCATTTAGACCTGGAGGACTACACTACACTCTAACTGATAAAGGTTTACAAAATTTCCCAATTGAAGTTCAAGTTCAAGGAATTTATAGTGCAATTTTAGATTTATTTGGAGAAAATGCTCATAGAATCTATACTACTCGTGGAAAAAAATTATCTGTATAATAACTGACACAAAAAGTTTATAACTAAAAAACAACATAATTTTATTATGATAATAAAATCCATCTCATTAAATAATATTCGTAGTTACAATGATGCAACTATTGAATTTGAAGATGGAATTAATTTTTTAAGTGGAGATATTGGTTGCGGTAAATCAAGTATTCTTTTAGCAATTGAATTTGCATTATTTGGATTTAAAAGAGGGGATCTAGAAGGATTCCAATTACTTAGAAAAGGAGAAAAAGAAGGATTTGTAAAACTAATTTTAATTAATCCAAAAAATAATGAAGAATTAGAAATTTATCGTAAGATTAAAATCTCAAAAACTCAAACTATCTCCCAAGATTCAGGATATGTTAAATTTAAAGAAAATCTACAAGAACTATCTCCTCAAGAACTAAATGCTTTTATTTTTGAAACTTTAAATTTCCCAAAAGATTTTCTAACAAAAGATAAAAATTTAGTTTATAGATTTACAATTTACACACCTCAAGAACAACTAAAAGAAGTTTTATTCTCAAAAGAAGAACAAAGATTAGAAATTATTAGAAAAATATTTAGAATAGATAAATATAAACAATTAGTTACAGCATCAGGATTTTATTTATCAGATTTAAAAATTGATAAAAAAATAATTGAATCAAAACTTGACGGATTTGATAATATCAATTTAGATTTAGAACAAATTCAAAAATCAATTTCTCATTTTAATGAAAAAATTAAGACTATTGAATCAAAAGAAAAATCAGTTTTAGAAAATAAAGAAAAATTAAAAACAGTTATTTCAAAATTAGATATAAACTTTGAAACATATAATGAAAAAAAATTACTAATTGAAAAAAACCTATCATTAATATCTCAAATAAAATTATCACTAAAAGACTTAGAATTTGAAACTGAAAAATTAAAATTAAAACAAAAAGAATTTAATTTGGAATCCATTCAAAAAAATAAAAAAGAATTAAATAAACAAATTGAATTAAAAAAAATTCAATTATTAAAAGTTCAAAATTTAAAACTTGAATTTGATAAAATTAAATCTAATTTAAATGCATTAACAATTCAAAAAGAACAAATTCAAAAATCTTTATCTCAATTAGAATCAAATCAAAAAGTTCTTGAAAATTTAAATGAACAATTTGATATTATTTTAACTAAATGTCAAATTAAAGATAATGAAGTATTAATAAATAAATCATCTCAAAAATTAAGAAAAGCTCAAAGAATTAAAAAAAAATATGAAGATTTAACTCAAAAAATAATTGAATCTAATTTAAACTTAGAAAATTTTGATAAAACAATTAAAGAAAAACAAGATTTTATTTCAAAGTTTGAATCAATCGAAGATTGTCCAACATGTATGCAAAAAGTTGACAAATCCCACACACACAAAATTTCAACTTCTCAAAATAAAGAAATTGAGATTTTAATTGAAAATAAATCTAATTTAAGAATTGACATAAAAAATTTTAAAATTCTAGCTGAAAAATTAAAATTAGAATTATCTGAACTAGAAACTGAGGGACAAACTTTAACAAAGTTACAAGAAAAAGAAAATTTTCTAAAAGAAAAATTTGAAAAAGAAACTCATTTAGAGAAACAAAAAATTGAAATTAAAGAAAAAATAAATTCTGTTAAAGAATTTGATTATCAAAAAAATCTTCAAACAACAAATACAAAAATTGAAGAATTAAATAAAAAACAAATTGAATTTCAAAATAACTCAAAATTAGAACTAGAATTAACAAATGAAATTTCAAATTTAAATTCTCAATTAAATAAATTAGATTTACAATTTAAAGAAATTGAAAATATTGAAACATCATTAAATCAAAATAAAGATAAAAATGAAAAATTATCTCAAAATATTTTAAAAGAACCTAAACTAGTAGAAAATCAAAAATTAATTCAAGATAAATTATCTAATATAAAAGAAAAAAAATTAAATTATCAAGAAAAATTAGAATTAAGTTTAGATAATGAAAAAAAAATTTCAAACATTAAAACAAACTTAAAAACAGAATTTGAATTTAAAACAAAAGAACTAGAACTAAAATTAAAACAAAAAGAAGAATTTGAAAAATCTCAAAAACAATTCAAATCCTTAATTAAAAAAGAAAACTTTATATCACAAAAAATAACTCCAATTGCTCAAAATATTGAAAAAGCAGTTTTCACAAAATACTATGCTCAATTTAACGACATCTTTGAAAAACTCTTCAAAGATTTAATTGAAGATAATGAAATTGAAGTTAGACTAAATGAATTATTTTCAATAATTGTAGAACAAAATGGGTTTGATATTGACATTAAAAATCTCTCGGGAGGAGAAAAATCATCCTTAGCAATTGCGTATAGACTAGGACTAAAACACATTATCGAAAATAATTTGGCCGGAGAAAATAAACTAGATTTATTAATTCTAGACGAACCAACTGATGGATTTTCAAATGAACAAGTAGATAGATTAGGAAACATTTTAAAAAATTCAGATTTAAAACAAACAATATTAGTATCTCACGACGAAAAAATCGAAAGTATTTCAGATAATACAATTAAAGTAGAAAAAATTAATCATGAATCAAAATTAATTTAAAAGTATTTCTAACAATACAATTAGAGTAGAAACTTTGTGAAAACATTGTTTTCACAACGGCTTAGAAATTTTTCAAATTTCTTGAAAATTAATCACGAATCAAAATTAATTTAAATTCATATAATTTATTAATAATAAATAAATATTAAAATTTAACAAATTAAATATTAAATTAAATTTTCTATAGTTAAATTCTCAACTCAATAATAATAATAAATTATATTAATATAAAAATTATTATTTTTAATATGAAAAAATATTTATCTTGGTATATTCTACTAATTCTATTTTCAAATGTAATTTTTGCAAACGAAAACATTTGTCAAAAACCTGATGAATACTTACTAAAATGTAACTTTGATGAAACTTTATATGATAAATCATTTACATGTATTGATGAAAATTGTAACGACAAACTATACACAATTGATAAAACATTATTACTCGCAGATTTTAAAATAAATAATTACTCAGTCCAAATTATTAAAAACCAAGTAAACCTAAATGAGATTTCAAAAAATTTAGAACTTGTAAAAATATTATGTGATGATGAAATTTCAGATACATTAGTTAATGTTTTTGACAAAAAAGTATCTCAAACAAAATCAGAACTCACACAAAGTTTCACAGGCGATTATTTAACAATCCAAAAAGAAAATAAAATATTTAATAAAAAACATATATGTTATGAAACAACATATGAAAAATATTTAGGATTTAATATCGAAACTAAACAAAAAAAATCCTACTGTAATCCAACATACAATAAAGAAACTCAATGTTTTAAACAAAATATAAAATCATTAGAATATTTAAAATACACATACAAAAATCCAACAGAATTAGGTATCAATATAATTTTATCATTAATTTTAGCTGTAGCATTCTTAATTGGTGTTGTAGGATTTATAACTCACCTTGTAGAAAATAAAATGATAAAAGATTTTTTAAAAATTGATAATCAAAAAATAATGATTATGGCAATCACATTTATTCCAATTTTTTATGGACTAGGAAAAATAATTGATTTAATCTTTCAGCAAATTTATATTACATCAAACCTACTTCCAGTAATAATATTATTATCAGGAATTTTATTTACATTTTTAATAAGTTCAACAATCCACTTTACATTTTTATTACATAAAAAAGAAAAGAAAAAAAATAAAATAAAAAAACAAAAAAAAATCCTAAAACAAAAAAAAAGAATTTAGAATTATTTTAAAGAATTTCAATTTAATTTTTTCACAAATACTCATATGAAAAATTATCTCAGTTCCACTTCGATAACAAAATTAAATATAATTTTAATTTTACATTTAAAATTTCAACTTTTCCTCTCATTAAACTTAAATTTTAAAACAAAAACAAATTCAATTAAAAAATTCAAAAACGTCTATACTTTTTTACAACAAAAATTCACATTTATCAAGTAAAATAAATCTTTATAAACCTTTTAATCATATATAAAATATGTTTAATAAAAAAGGAATTTCTCCAGTTGTAGCTACCGCCCTTTTACTAGTTGTGGCTGTAATTTCAGTTGTAGGATTCCAAGGTTGGTTCACTAATTTTTCATCATCAGTATTCACAGATGTTGAAACTCAAACCTCAAATCCATCATCAAACTTAAAAATTGAAGGTATAATAAATAATCAATTATATCTAAACTCAAAACAATCAAATTTAGATTTAGATAGTTTAAAAATCATAAACTCAAAAGGAATAGAAACTTGTAGTTTTGATAGTTTATCTACTCCAAATAATAATTCAGGATTAATTGGTTATTGGGAATTAAATGATGGAGGATTAATCATTAATGATTTATCCGGAAACAATAATCACGGAAAATTATACGGAACAACAAAACTAGTTTTCGATTTTGATACAAATACTGGCTCAAACATTATTGATAAAACAAACTTTCAAAACAACGGAACTGTTTTTGGAGCAACTTGGACAAACTCAGATTGTGTAACTGGAGGTTGTTATGATTTTGATGGAATTAATGATTATATTTCGATAAATATTTCTCAAAATTTAGATTTCACTGATACTTTCTCAATTTCATTATGGGCAAAATTTGATGACATTACAAACACACAAACTTTATTCTCATCATGGAGTCCAACAACAGATGGAATGTATATTCAAAAAAGTTCAGACCATAAAATTGCAATAGTAAATAAACTATCAAGTCCAGTAAATGTAGTTAGAGATGGAAATTTCATAGTAAATACATCTAATTTTAATAACTATATTTTCACAGTTTCAAAAGATAAAGTAACTGGATATAGAAATGGAAAATTAGTTGACACATTTAATGGAGATTTTCAATATTTAATTAATAACTCAGCTTTTCATATTGGAAGACACGTTTCAAATCATTATCCATTCAATGGTAAAATTGATGAATTTTCAATTTATGGAAAAGCTTTAACTCAAACAGAGGTAGATACATTATACACATCACAAAAAGTTCAATTTTTTGATTACAAAGATAATTCAGTATATTTTGATGGACAATCAACAAAAGTTGAAATTTTAGATAGTCCAATTTTAGATGGATTAAATGAAATTTCAATTGTTGCAAAATTTAAACCATATAGCACAAATGGTGGAACTGTGTATAATAAAATGCTTCAGCAATCAGGATTAGGATCAGATGATGCGTATATATTAAATGTAATGGATAACAACTTTAGAGATGTAAGTTCAAACCTTACAAACTATTATTTCCATTCCCACCCATACGATAAATTAACAGAATTTACAACAGTTAAAACTTTCGACTCAACCACAAATAAATTTTACATAAATGGATTTTTAGTTGGTAATGGAACTCAAATCTCTGGTCCGATAAACTCTGTTGATAGTAACTTATATTTTGGTGCAGCAGAATCTAAAACAATGGGTTTTTTTACATTTTTTGAAGGATTAATTTCAGAAATTAAAATTTATAATAAAATATTAAATCAAAGTGAAGTTGAACGTTTATATTTTGATTTAAGTAAAAATAAAAAGGGAATTACTAAAATTGATGTATCTGGCTGTAATTTAGATAAAGGTGAAAAATACGAAATTGTAGGAACTTCAAATACTGGTTTAATTAATGTTGAAGTAATTTCAAAATAACTTATAATTAATTTAAAAACAATCTTTAATAAATAAAATTTCTTTTTCTAATTCTTTAACATGTTCAAGAGGTTTAAACCCAGTTGTAATTTCAAGAGTTATAAACTCAATATTTTTCAAATACGGACTAATTAATTTTAAAATTCTAACTGCTTCACAATCAGCTTCAAGCATTGAATGAGAATCTAAATAAACTCCATCAGTAAACTTAGAATGATTAATATGAATTTGTTTAATTTTATTTCCTAACCTTTTAGCTAATTTAATATAAAATCCATCTAAAGTATCATCAATAAATCCACCATCAATTAATGATAAAATAGTAATTCTAGTATGAGAAATATCAAGCAACATTCCAAAATTATTTTCTTCCATATACTTCTCTAAAAAATCAAGTGAAGAAATCTTAACTTTAAAATCATCTAATAAATAATCTTGAATATAACTCCTCTCAAAACCTTTTTTATTTTCAAAATCTTTTTTTAACCAATAAGGTCTAGGTTCAATCAAAACTTCAAAATCAAACTTAGATTGTATGAATTTCATATTCTTTGTAAAATTTTCAAACCTTTCCGCATTTTTAGGAGGATGAAAACCAACAACTCCTGGAGCCGATATTTTAAGCCCATCACGCAACAATTTATTTTTTTCAAAATCAGAAATAAAATTTTCATCAGAAATATTATCAAATTCTTTAAAAGTTGGATTATGATATGAATAATTTAATCCTAACTCTTCAAACCTATAAAAACAATCACTTTCATAACTCCCTTCAACACCCTTAATTAATTTAGAATTTCTAACATATTCTAAAGCATCATCACATTTAGAGATTCCAGGACACCATGAAACATAAAAATCTACCATAATCATACTAAAATTTTACAGTTTATAAAAATATTTAATTTTAAAATAATTTATACAATTTAATCAATTATTTAGAATATTTTTGTGTAACATAAGAATTATTTAATCCAATTACAACATTTTTAATTAAAATATCCCTAGTGTCTAAATTATGAGCCCACCAATTTCTTTTAGCCAAATAAATATCTAACTTATCATTTCCAATTCTTTCAAATTCAAATCCAAACTCACTTTTTAATCTTTGAGAAAATAAAACATTTTCTTGCTCTTGATAATGTCCAAAAGAGTCTTTATTTTCTAAATAAATTCCACCAGTCCCTCCAAAAGGGGAAATTTTATCTTCTTCAATACTTAATCCTTGAACAAATTGTGGAAACCTAATCTCAAACTCATCAATTTCAGGTTTTCCAAATTTAATAATTCTATCTTCATAATTTAAATAATCTCGAGTTTTACAACCCTCTCTATCTAAATTTACATTTCTTTCAATTTCTTCAAAAATTTCTTGTGTAAATAAACCTAAATTAATTTTAGACTTTAAAATTTCAGGATGAACTGGAGGAATTATTGATAATTTAGCATTAGGGAAAGGCTCTCCAGTAATTGCATGTTTAACATCAACTGGAAATTGTTCTCTTCTCATAAGTAAATCATCTAACATAATTATATTTAATAATATATACTTAAATACTTATTGATTCTACAAATTTAACTTCAAATATAAAAATTAAATTCTTTAAAAATAGAAAAAAATTATTTTACAATTTTTTATACTTAATAAATAATTTTACTCTTCTTCATCATCAGACTCTTCATTTTCTGATTTATTTAACTCAGCTTCCACATCCTTAACTGAATTAATCTTAAAAGCTTTAGTTTGAGCAAGTGATTCCTTAATTAAACCCTCCATATCAAAATCGGCAAGAATTTCTTCAAACTTATCAATCTTAGCAGAAGTTAAAGGATTCTTAGAATGAATAGAACAACAATCTTTATACTGTTCAACAGATAAATCAAAACATCCAATATCTCTAGAAATATCAACAATATCCTCCTTATCATAAGTTAACAACGGTCTATAAATTTGATTATCAATATGTAAACTAACTGCCGTCATATTATCTAAAGTTTGTGAAGCAACTTGCGCTAAATTATCTCCAGTAACTAAACCAGTTGAAAATGAATACTTAGCAACAGCATCAGCAACTCTTAAAATATAATGTTTAAAAAAAACTAACTCATACCTAGGATGAATTTTTCCCATAGTTAACATTTCATAAACGCTATAAGGAACCATATGAATTACACACTTAAACTGAAACTTATTTAACTCCTCAGCTAACTTTCTAACTTTCATAGTAAAAGCCTTCTCATTTGTAGTCTCAGAATGAAAATGAATAAAATCCACAACACATCCACGACGCATCATAGAAAATGCAGAAACAGGAGAATCAATCCCCCCAGATAATAACTGTAAAACCTTTCCACTTGTTCCAACAGGTAAACCAGCAAATCCTTTAACCTTATCAGCAGAAGAATAAATAAATACCTTCTTATCAGAAATTTCAGTAAAAATCATATCTTCCTTATTTTTAAAGTTAATATTTAAACCCATTTCTTTAGCTATCGCAATATATTCTAAATTAATCTCTGGAGATTTCATAGGAAACCTTTTATCTCCTCTTTTTGTCTTAAAATTAACTTCTTTATATCCAGCTTCTTTCATACCCTCTAACAATTTTTTAACAATTGGAGTCATAACAGAAATTTCCTTTTCACATTCCTCTGCAAAAGAAAAATATTTAATTCCACAAACATTTCTAAGCGTCTCAATAATTAACTCTTTATTAGAATCATTAAAAAAACAAACTAATCTATCTCTTTGAGTAAGTGTCCTTTCTAAATCACACTTATTTAATTTTGCGGACTGGGAAATATTTCTAACCAACTTAGAAACAAAAAAATTTTGATTTTTCCCCTTTAATCCAATTTCACCATATTTTACTAAAACAGTATAAGTCATAGTAAAAATTAATTAATCTCTTTTTAAAAGGATTGTGTTACACAATACATTAAAAAGTTATATATTACTAAACTAACTTAAATAAAAATAATAAAAATAATAAAAAAAACTAAACAAATTTCTTTTTAAATAAATTCACTAAAAACAATCAATATTAGACTATATCTACTAAAATTCACACTTTTAACCTAAAAAACAACATTTCTCAAACAATCAAACATTGATTAAAAGTATTTAGCACAATGTCCATACTTTCGTAAAGTTATTGAAAACATTTATATAGTAGAAATCTAAGGTCATATTTACAAATTGCTTAAAACCTCAAAATTTACCCCTTAGGTGGCATCTTTTGACTTGAGCATATTTTATGGTATTAAAAAATGACAGAAATGATCGTTGTAAAATCAAAAATTAAAGAATTAGCTGGAGACTGTAACGTTGCAGGAGATTTCGCAGAAGCATTAAATGCTGTTGCTGTAGAATTAGTAACTAAAGCTGCTGCTAGAGCAGAAGCAAATAACAGAAAGACTGTTCAAGCAAAAGATGTTTATGTTGGAGAAATTACAGCTGAAACTATGGTTGTAGTAAAGTCTAAAGTTAAGAACGTAGTTGAAGGAGCAAATGTTGCTGGAAACTTCGGAGAAGCTTTAAATGAAATGTTAGCATGGTGTATTATGCAAGCAGCTGCAAGAGCAGAAGCTAACGGTAGAAAGACTATCGGAGCAAGAGATCTTTAATTAGATATCTTTTCTTTTTCGGGATTTTTGTGTAAAAATTCCACTCAAACATAACTTACAACAACTTTGAATAAATTCAAAGAATTTATGTTTTTCAATTCTAAAAATCAACTAATTCTAAAAATAAAATAAAATTATTATAATTATTCTATATAAAAATTCTACTCAAACATAACTAATAATCATTTATGATTATTCGCCAATAATTATATTTACATAAATTCAAAAAATTTCTTGAAATATCTTATTTACACTTTCATTTGAAATATTCTCAAATCTTTCAGACAAAACACTCTCACCTAACTCAAGACTAGAAACCTTAACTTTTGCTTCTTTTTTAGTTAAACCAAAACTATCAACCAAACTAAAAATTAAACAATTTTTAGTATTTCTATCCTTTTTACTCCAAACACTTTGATAAAATTTATCTTCACCTGTTAAATCTTCAATTTGTTTTCTAAACAATCTAACAATACCAGATACAACCTTTGTTGGAGGAGTAAACTCCTCTCCAGCAACTTCATCAATTAACTCAATATCATAAAAAGCATTAACAAAATAATTCCACCTAGTTTGCCTATCAGTCATATTTTTATAAAAATCAATTCCATGTAACATTAACGCAAATTCAACATCAGAATCTAATAACTTTTTATATAATGGTTCAGTAATAGAATAAGGAATATTAGCAACCAACTTTGTAAAATTAAAATTATCAAACTCAACTAAACCATTCCCCATAACAAATTCAAAGTTTTTTTTATTTTTTTTAGCAAGTCTTTCTAAATGAGGTAATAATTTAGTATCTAACTCACAAGAAATAACTTTCTGAGGATTTAACTCTAATAATTTTTTAGTCAAATCTCCATGCCCTGGTCCAATCTCAAAAATAATATCTTCAGACTTCACATTAGCAGATTCAGTAATTAAATCAAGATAAAAATTATCTTTCATAAAATGTTGATCAAATTTCACTTGTGTCATACATTATATAAATTTAAATCCATATATAAATTAAACTAATTTACAATAATATTATAAATCTCAAAATCTAATAACTAATATGAATTATTTCACAAACCCTAAACAAATTCACTGTTTTCAAGTAAGTTTAGCAAACTTATTTATTGAATTAGGAGATAAAAATACAGCCAATCAAATTTATTCTAGATTTTTAAATCATCCATTATCAAATCCACCCGAAAATATTTTATTATCTCCACAATTTGTCGAAGACTTAACAAATAACAAATATACAGCAATATTAGAAATATTACCACCAAAATTTAACATCGAACAAGCAATGAAAAAATCCGCTCCAAAAACTAAAATCCTAAACTATATCAACGCATACCAAAACCAATTAGATAAAGGAAATATTCGTTTTGATGAAATATTTGAATTAAATAATACTCCTTGTTTAGCCCTTTTACAAAATCCAGTTGGAGTTTTAGACCACTGGGTTACAATAAAAGATGATTTAACAATAATTAATGACGGAATAATAAAATATGACTCAAACCTTGAAGATAGATTATTAGGGATATTACAAGTTTATAAAGAATAAATAATTAATTAAATTATGAAATATTTCTCTAATGAATCTGGATTTGACTGTTTTCGTTCATCATTATGTAACTTATTACTTGAATTTAACGATTTAAAAACTGCAAATTTAGTATTCTCAAATTTTCAAAATCATAGATTTACTCAAGATTCAGAAACTCTTGGAATAAATATTGCTTTAACTACAAAACTTGTAAGAGACTTAACAAATCAAAAATATAATGCAGTTTTACAAACTCCTGGTTTTAATTACGATGTATTTAATCAACCATACCAAGTTTACGACTCAAAACTTGCAAAAAAAATGTCAAAATGTATTTTAAAAGAATTTGATAGAGAAAATATAATCTTAACTCAAACTTCTGAAATATTTTCAGATAATTACATTTTATCAACTAATTCAAAAAAATTAAATATTGGACACTTTTTAGTTCAAAGAAATGATGGTTATCAAATTAATGATGGAATAATTCAAAAAGTTCCAAAACATCAAGATATATCAGCAATTCTACAACTTTATAAAACAAAATAACTTAACTATTAAATATAATAATAAAATGGAAAATAATAATCAAACTAATAATCAAACTAATAATCAAAATGAAAATAATTTTGAAAATGAAAAAGTAAATAAAACTACATTAACAAAAAAACAAACTAAATATTTAATGTATATTATAGATCCTTATTGTGGTTGGTGTTATGGGAATTCAAAAAATATTGTTGAACTATCTAAAGAATATAAAATTGAAATTATTCCAGCAGGGATGTGGTCTGGAGCAAATTCAAGAACAGGATTAGAAGTAAAAGAATTCATAACAAAAGGAAGTAGAATTGTAACTGCAAAAACTGGAGTTCAATTTACAAATAGATATTTTGATCTTTTAGAAAAAGATACAAAATTCGATTCAGAAATTCCAAGTAGAGCAATTAATGTAGTTAAAAAAATTGATGAAAATAAACAAGTTCAATTTACAAATGAAATTCATTATGCTCATTATTTTGGAGGATTAGATTTAAATATTTTACAAACTTATCACGACATTTGTATTAAATTAGAAATAGACTTTGATAAATTTCACACTGAACTAGAAAATCAAGATAATATTGATAACACTCAATACGAATTTAATAGAGCATATCAATTAGCCAGAAAATACCCTACAATGATTGCAGTATCTGAAAATGGAGATATTGAATTAGTAGAAGGTCAATTTAATTTAGATAAATATAAACAAGAAATTGAGCATATTATGTCCGAAGATTAATTTTAATTATCTCATTTTTCTTTATATCTCTCCTATATTTTCTTATATTTTTATTAAATAATTTTTATTATTTATTAAATAATTAATCATTTTCCCACAACTTAATATTAATACCTTTTTTCAACTTTTTTCTAAAATTTGTTTTAACTATTCTTTTTTAAAGAGTAATTACAAAATAGTCAAACAATTAATTAAACCTCTCTAGCCCTTAATTAGCATTTATGATAGATGGAATAAATGTAAGAAGTGAGATTGGAAAATTAAAATCTGTTTTACTTCATAGGCCTGGAGAAGAGATTGAAAATATCACTCCAAATATTATGGAAAGATTACTTTTTGACGATATACCTTTTTTAAAAGTTGCTCAAAAAGAACATGATGCTTTTGCAAAAACATTAACTAAAGCAGGAGTTAAAGTTTTTTATGTAACAGACTTAATGACTGAAACTATAAAAAATAAAGAGGTTCGTGAAAAATTTACAAACCAATTTATTGATGAAGCAGGAATAAATGAAGGTGGTTTAAAAAATGAATTAATTAGATATTTAAACACATTTACTCCAAAACAATTTGTAAATAAAATTATTGCTGGAGTTCGTAAAAAAGATATTAAAAAAATTAAAAAAACTTCATTAAAAGATTACATTATTGACGATTATCCTTTTATTTTAGATCCAATGCCAAATCTCTATTTCACAAGAGATACTTTTTCAAGTATTGGGAATGGAATCACATTAAATCATATGAGAACAGATGTAAGAAGAAGAGAAACTATTTTTACTCAATATATAATTAAATATCATCCAAAAGTAAAACTAAAGAAAATTCATTTATGGTTTAACAGAGATTATGATACTTGTGTTGAAGGAGGAGATGAATTAATTCTAAATAAAAAAACTTTAGCTATTGGAATTTCTCAAAGAACTGATGCTGAATCAATTGAAAAAATTGCTAGGAATTTATTTAATTCTAAAGAAGAATTTGAAACTATTTTAGCATTTGACATTCCAAATTCAAGAGCATTTATGCACTTAGATACAGTTTTCACAATGGTTGATTATGATAAATTCACAATCCATCCAGGAATTGAAGGACCATTAACAGTTTATAAAATTACTAAAGTTAAAGGTAAAACAAAAAATACAATTAAAATTAAAAAAGAAACTAAAGAGTTAGATAAAATTTTATCAGAAACATTAGGTAGAAAAATCACACTGATTAGATGTGGTGGTGGAGATAAAGTTGATGCTGGTCGTGAACAATGGAATGATGGAAGTAATACTTTAGCTATTGCCCCAGGAGAAGTTGTTGTTTATGAAAGAAACCATGTAACAAATAAAATATTACGAGAACACGGATTAAAATTACACATAATTCCTAGTTCTGAATTATCAAGGGGTAGGGGTGGACCTAGATGTATGTCTATGCCATTATACAGAGAGGAATTAAAAAAATAAAAATGATTAACGAAAATATAGATTTAAAAGGAAGAAATTTTTTAAAATTACAAGATTTTTCAAGTGAAGAAATTAGATATTTACTTGATTTATCACATTACTTAAAAAAAGCAAAATATGAAAAAACTGAAGTTAGACATTTAGAGAAAAAAAATATCGCATTAATTTTTGAAAAAGCATCAACAAGAACTCGTTGCGCTTTTGAAATTGGAGCAGCTGATCAGGGAGCAAACACAACTTATCTTGGACCAACTGGTTCACACTTAGGAAAAAAGGAAACTGTTAGAGATACAGCAAGAGTTTTAGGAGCAATGTATGATGGAATTGAATATAGAGGTTTTGGACAAAAAATTGTTGAAGAATTAGGAAAATATTCAGGAGTTCCAGTTTGGAATGGATTAACAGATGAATTTCATCCAACTCAAATATTAGCTGATTTTTTAACAGTTGAAGAACAATTTGGAAAATTATCTGGAATTAAATTTGTATTTATTGGTGATGGTCGTGGAAATATGGCAAATTCATTATTAATTGGAGCAGCTAAAATGGGGTTAGATTTTAGATTAATTTGTCCAAACGAACTAAGACCAAAAAATACTTTAATTAAACTTACAGAAAAATTAGCTAAACAATCTGGAGCAAAAATTCAAATAACAGATAATGTAAATAAAGGAGCTAAAGGTGCTGAAGTTATTTATACTGATGTTTGGGTGTCTATGGGTGAAGATGAATCAGTATGGCAATCAAGAGTTGATTTATTAAAACCATTTCAAGTTAATACAAAGGTAATGAAATTAGCAAGTAAAAAAGCAATTTTTATGCACTGTCTTCCAGCATTTCACAATTGTGAAACTATTGTTGGTAAAAAAATCAAAGAAACTTTTAAATTAAATAGTATGGAAGTAACTGAAGAAGTTTTTGAAAGTTCTCAAAGTATTGTATTTGAGCAAGCTGAGAATAGAGTTCATACAATTAAAGCAGTTATGGTTGCAACATTAGGGGATTAAAAAATGAAAAAAGATATTATTAAAACTCAAACAATTGAAGGAACAAAGCATTTTATTTCAGCTTATACAATTTTATTTTTATTAATAATTTTAGTAGCCGGATTAACTTGGATTTTACCAGCTGGTAAATATGATTATAAAACTGAATCGGGAGATATTATTAAAGCATCAGTTGTAAATAGTTACACTGGCGGGGAAACATTAACACCAATAGCTGGAACTTATACAAAATTAAATAAAAATCCACAAGGAGTTTTAGATGTTTTAACAGCACCAATAAAAGGATTTTACAATGGTGTTGATATTATTTTATTTGTTTTAGTAATTGGAGGTTTTCTAAAATTAGTAACAATTACTGGTGCAATTGACGCTGGAATTGCAAGAGTTACAAGAAAATTAAAAGGAAAAGAAATTTATTTAATTCCAATTCTAATGATTTTATTTGCTTTAGGTGGAACAACTTATGGGATGGGAGAAGAATTAGTTCCATTTTATTTATTAATAATTCCAGTATTAATTGCCGCAGGATTTGACGCTTTAGTTGGAGCTGCAATCTTATTACTTGGGGCTGGAATTGGTGTTGTAGCATCAACAGTAAATCCTTTTGCAACAGGTATTGCGAGTGGTTTTGCCGAAGTTCCTTTAGGGGATGGAATTGGTTTAAGATTAATTTTATTAGTTTTAGGATTATTTTTATGTATTCATTATGTTATGAAATACGCAAAATCAGTAAAAGAAGATCCTAAAAATTCATTAATTTATAATATGAGACTTTCAAATAGAGAATACTTTTTAAAAAAAGATTCAACATCTAACTTTCCAGAATTAACAGGAAAAAGAAAATTTGTATTATGGTTATTTGGATTAACATTTTTAATTATGGTTTATGGAGTTATTCCATTTTCAGACTTAGGAATTACAATGATTCCAACACTTGGTTGGTGGTTTACTGAACTTACAGTTTTATTTTTAACTTCATCAATTTTAATTGGTTTATTTTATAAAATGCCTGAGGAAAGTTTCACAAATAATTTTGTAATTGGTGCAAAAGATTTACTTGGTGTTGCTTTAATTATTGGAATTGCTAGAGGAATTACCGTAATTATGAATCAAGGATTAATCACAGACACAATTTTAAGTTATTCAGAAACAGCAGTTACAGGATTATCAAGTGTAGTTTTTATTAATGTAGCATACTGGTTACATATAGCTTTATCATTTTTCATTCCTTCATCTTCTGGACTTGCAACTTTTTCAATGCCAATTATGGCACCATTAGCAGGATTTGCTGGAGTCTCAAAAGCATTAATTGTAACAGCTTTTCAAACAGCATCAGGAATGGTAAATTTAATTACTCCAACTTCTGTAATCTTAATGGGAGGTTTAGCAATTTCAAGAATTTCTTATAATATTTGGTTTAAATTTGTAATGCCATTATTAATTCAATTAACAATTCTAATTATGATTATTTTAAGTATTGGGGTTTTTATTTAAACTCTTTTTTTTAAAAATGAATAAAAAAATAGTAATAGCTTTAGGTGGAAACGCACTTGAAACAAAAGGAAAATTACCAACTTCAGAGCTAGAAGTTAAAACAATAAAAAAAGCAGTTAAAAAAATTGTAGATATTATTGAATGTGGTAATAAAGTAATTTTAGTTCATGGGAATGGTCCACAAGTTGGAAGAATTATTATTCAAAATGAACTAGCAAGTTCAATAACTCCAGCAATGCCCTTTGATGTTTGTGATGCTATGAGTCAAGGAATGATTGGGTATCATCTAGCTCAAAGTTTAAGATTTGAATTATTAAAAAGAGATTTAAAAAATGATGTATCAACAATTATTACTCAAATTAAAGTTGATAAAAATGATAGTGGATTTAAAAATCCAAGTAAACCGGTTGGACCTTTTTTCACAAAATCTGAGTCAAATAAATTAAAAAAAACTCATCCTGATTATGTAATTAAACAAGATTCAAATAGGGGATTTAGAAGAGTTGTAGCATCTCCAAAACCTCTTGAAATAATTGAATTAAATACAATTAAAACTTTATTTTCAAAAAATAATATTATTATTACAGCAGGAGGTGGAGGAATTCCAGTAATTGAAAAAAAATCAAAAGAATTAGTTGGAATGCCAGCTGTAATTGATAAAGACTTTGCAGCATCTTTAGTTGCTAAAAGTTTAAATTGTGATATTCTATTAATTCTTACAGCAGTTGATTTTGTATCCACAAATTTTGGAACAACTAAACAAAAAAATATTCAAAATATTACAGTATCAGAATTAAAATTATTAATTGAGGAAAATCATTTTGCAAGCGGTTCAATGCTTCCAAAAATTAAAGCAGCAATTGAATTTGTTGAAAGTAAAAAAGGAAGAACTTGTATTATTGGTGGTTTAAATAAAGCAAAATTATGTATTGATGGTAGGAGTGGAACTACTATTACTCAATAATTTTTTAATTAAATATTAAAAATTATTAATTAACAATTAATATATTAGAAATTTAATATAGAATAGAATATTTTCTATTCTCTAAATCTGCACCTAAACATGCAATATATGTCCTATCTATTGCTCTCATTGTTTCATAGTTTTGAAAAATTTGATTTTCTAAATCTATAATTTTTTTTTGTTTAGAATTTGATGTTTTATTTAATTTTGTTAAAAGTCCTCTGTTTTCTTCCCTTAATTTATTTAAATCTCTACTTAAAATTAAATTTAGTTTTTTTCTATAATTACATTTATGTTCCATAACCAATTATATATTATTTTAAGTATTTAAATAAATTCTATACATAAATATATTATTGATTAGAATTATTACTTTTAATTTTTATAATTATTAATAATTGAAAAATCTCTCTTTTCAAAAAATGATGATTTTGCTTCATATAAATTTGTTTGTAATAAATTAATTAAATATCTATTTTTTATTTCTTGTAAAGAAAGTCTTTGACTTTGATAAAAATCAAACTTTTCACATTCATCAATTCTTTTTCTAAGTTCTTTATTTTTTTTTCCTAATTCAAAAATATCATTTAAGATTATATTTTCTAATTCAAAATATTTTTTCATTGAACTTCTACTCATAAATATTAATGTATTTATCAATTTATAAATTTATCAAAATAATATATTCACAAAGTTAAAGGTTAATTTTAAATAACAAACTAACAAATTTTAATTATGAATGTAATAAATATGAAAACTTTAGAATTTCAAAAGGACTTTTTAATTGAAGAAATCAAACAAGGGAAAATATTTATTTATCCAACTGATACAGTTTATGGTATTGGGTGTGATGCTACTAATGATAATGCTGTTAAAAAAATCTTTGAAATTAAACAAAGAGAAAATAAACCTCTTTTAATTATTGCTCCAAGCAAACAATGGATTTATAATAACTGTGAAGTAAATCAAACTCAGAAAACAGAAATAGAATCAAAATTACCTGGTCCATTTTCTTTCATTTTACAGTTAAAAGAAAGTTCAATTGAAAATAATTTAATTTCAAAAGAATTATTATGTGATAAAAATACAATCGGAGTAAGAATTCCTGATGCAAAATTTACATATTTAATTTCAGAAAGTCAAATTCCATTTGTAACAACTTCTGTAAATATTTCAGGAGAACCTTCCGCACTAAAATTTGAAGATATTCCAAAAGAAATTTTAAATCAAGTGGATTATCTAATTGAAACAAATGAAAAACTCTTAGGTAAATCTTCATCAATTTTTGATTTAACAACTGATGAAATTAAACAATTAAGATAAAATAATTTAAACAAAAAATAAAATGACAAACATTGAAGAATTAAAATTAAAAGTATTAAAAAAATATTATGGTTACGATAATTTTAGACCTCAACAATCTCAAATTATTAATTCAGTTTTAGCAAAAAAAGATAATTTAGTTTTAATGCCAACAGGAGGAGGGAAATCATTATGTTTTCAAATTCCAGCTTTAATGTTTAAAGGTTTAACAGTTGTAATTTCTCCATTAATTTCTTTAATGCAAGATCAAGTTGATTCTCTAAAAGCAAATGGAGTAAAAGCTGATTATATTAATTCTTCCCAAACTCCAAAACAAATTGATGAAATCTTAGAAAAAATAAAAAATAATAACCTTAAATTATTATACATCGCTCCAGAAAGACTAGCAGCATACGGATTTAAAGATTTTTTACAATCAATTAAAATAAGTTTAATCGCAATTGATGAAGCACATTGTATTTCAGAATGGGGTCACGATTTTAGAACTGAATATAGAAATCTTAAATATCTTAAAAAAAATTTCCCAGATACTCCAATAATTGCATTAACAGCGACAGCTACAAGCAAAGTAAAACAAGATATATTAAATCAATTAAATTTAAATAATCCAAAAACATTTATTACAGGATTTAATCGGGAAAATTTAAATTTAAAAATTTTAAAAAAAGAAAATTCATTTGATAAAATTTTAAATCTCCTTGATAATTATAAAAATGAATCAGCTATAATATATTGCTTTTCAAGAAAAGATACAGAATCAATGGCCAAAAAATTAAAACAATTTGGTCACAAAGCACTTCCATATCACGGAGGACTTACAACAAAAATAAGAGAAAAAAATCAAGATTATTTTATTAAAGATAAAGTTGATATAATAGTTGCAACAATTGCATTTGGTATGGGAATTGATAAACCAGATGTAAGATTAGTTATTCATCATACATTTTCAAAATCTGTTGAAGGATACTATCAAGAAATTGGAAGAGCTGGTAGAGATGGATTGGAAAGTGAATGTATTTTATTTTATTCATATGGGGATAAAAGAAAACAAGAATTTTTAATTAACAGAAGTTCAGATTCTCAAACAAAACAAGCAGGATTAAATAAATTACATGAAATGATAAATTATTGTCAAATTAAACAATGTAGAAAAAAATATTTATTAAGTTACTTTGGAGAACAATCTTTATTTACAAATTGTAACTCTTGTGATGTATGTTTAGGAATTGATGAAGATGTTATATCAAATACAATATCAGCTTCAACAAAATTAAAAGTAAATAAAAAAGATAAAATTAAACAAGGAAATTATAATCATGAATTATTTGACGAATTAAGAATAATTAGAACTCAATTAGCTGAAGAAAAAGGAGTTCCACCATATGTAATTTTTTCAGATGTAACTCTAAAAGATATGGCAACTCAATTTCCAACAACTGATACTAATTTTATGAATATTCATGGAGTTGGAGAAAAAAAATTAATTGATTATGGACAAGACTTTCTAAAAACAATAAATGATTTTATTATGGTAAATAATATTGAAGTTTCAATAGGAGATAATTCAAATCAAATAATTTCAGCAGAATCAATGTTTGATTCAGAACAAGCAACAACATATAAAAATTATGAAGTTTATATGACTCCTGAAAAAGAAGATGAAGAAACAATTAAAACTTTTAGTAATAGAAATAAACCTAAAACATATAAAACTAAAACAAAAAAAAGAACAAAAAAACCAAAACAATTATGGGGAGTAAAAGATACTCAATTATTTGAAAATTTAAGAGTTTTAAGAAAAAATATAGCAGATTCAAAAGGAGTTAAACCATATATGGTTTTTCCAGATTCTGCTTTAAAAGAAATGTCAAATAAGAAACCGAAAAACCACGCACACTTTTTAGATATTAAAGGGGTTGGAGAAAAAAAATTAAAAGATTATGGTAAAGATTTTTTAAGAGAAATTAATAAATAAAATAATATTTAATTAAATTATTTTATTATTTTGTGATTCTAGAATAAATTGGTAACATTGAAAAAGAGTTATTTTCTCTAATAGCATAATGAAATGCATCAGACATTTGTTCAATTTGATTAAGTTCATCACCATAAGTATTAATATTTTCAATAGAATTAATTTGTAAATTACTTACTAAAGATAATTTTTGTTCTTCTTCCATTTGAATCATACTATACATACAATTAAAATATTCACCAAATTGTGTATTTTTATCAGATATTTCTAACAGTAATTTCGGATTAGTTTTAATACTAAATAATATTTTACTTAAAGTTTTCCGATTTTGTTTATTACTAATACTTCTAACAATATTTTGATTAAGCATAATCTATATAGATAAATATAGTTTATAAACTTTCTGAAAATTATCACTGACTAGTAAAAATAATATAACTCTAATAAATATTATAATTATCTGAAAAGAAACCAAAATTACAAGAAAATACAAGAATTAAAACAAATTAAAGGATTAAGTTTAAATATATTTGAATATTTGTAGTTTTATGACTGATAATATAATATATAAATTCTTAAGCTTCAATTATAGATTGAAAAGTATAAAATTATTTTTATTTTTATATATTATATATTTAATTTCTGCTTTGTTAATTATATTTTCAGACTTAAATAAAGCAGATAGTTTATTGACTAATATTTTTATTTTATTTATTTTACCTTTTATATTTAACATTTTAGAAGTTTTTATTTGGAACTCAAAAAAATTTAAGTCTAATCCTAGCTTTGTCGACGGATTGAATAAATTGAATAATTCATTTGAATATTTTTTTCAGAAGGATAGTGATATTTTTAAAAAATATGATTGGAGAACTATTATTCTCTTTATTCAGTATCCATGTATTTTATTATTATTCACCTTTACTTCAAATTATGAATATGGAACTTTTTTAAAATATTTAACAATATTAATTTCCTTATATTTATTTAATTGGACAGTATATAACTCCATTAAAATTAATTTTTTTAAGATTCAAGCAGGTAGAGTTATAATCAATACATTGATATTTTCAAATTTAATTATTTTAATTATTTATCATATTAGAAACAATTTAGATTTAATTAATAATTTGATTAATTTTGAATTATTGATGAGTAATTTATTATATTTTTTCAAATTATCTGCTCCTTATTCATTCATTTTTATTATAATGTTAATGTTTTATATTTTAGGAAAATCTGACTTTTTTAGAAATAGGCACATAATTCCAAATAATTCTATTTTTTCTAAAAAAATTGTTTTTTTTCTA
>AYRE01000012.1_pt1 | contig 38321 bp, 40 predicted proteins | sample 183791 | NCBI WGS metagenome assembly AYRE01 (sample SAMN02391470, study PRJNA226580) | bioreactor metagenome | isolation source: day 6 sample from continuous culture bioreactor with low C:N ratio... | place: Germany: Bremen | reverse complement strand
AGATGAGAACAGGTGTAACCCAAAGCTATATGAACCTTCTAGTAATAATATCTCGTTAGGCTTTAAAAAGATTTACTTATTGAAGTAACTAATTCACACACCAATTATAATATAATCAAATAATTTGAAAAATATTTTATTTTGAAATAATAGTTATAGTTGTAATATAATTGATAAATTAAAAAATAGATTTATATAATAAATTATACTAATTTAATATATGATAGGAAATACAATTAAAACTACATTATTATTAGCTACATTAGCTGGTCTATTTATTGGATTAGGAGCTACTTTTGGTGGAAAAACTGGAATGATTATTGGATTATCAATTGCATTAATTATGAATTTTGGTGCTTTTTGGTTCTCAGATAAAATTGTTTTAAAAATGCATAAAGCAAGAGAAGTAAAATCTGGAAATTATTATGATATGGTTTGTGAATTAGCAAGAAGAAATAAAATGCCAATTCCAAAAACATATATTATTGATATGCCTGTTCCAAATGCTTTTGCTACTGGAAGAAGTCCAAAACATGCATCAGTTGCTTGTTCTCAAAGTTTAATGAATATTTTAACAGCTGAAGAATTACAAGCTGTTATGGCTCATGAATTAACTCACGTTAAAAATAGAGATACTTTAATTCAAACTATTGCTGTAACTATTGCAAGTGCTGTAGCTTTTGTTGCTGAGATGTTACAATGGGCAGCAATTTTTGGAATTGGTGGAAATTCTGATGAAGGAAATGATTCAGGTTCAATTGTTGGAATGATTGCTATTATGATTTTAGCACCTTTGATTGCAAGTATTATTCAATTAGCAATTTCTCGTCAAAGAGAATTTATGGCAGATAGAGGAGCAGCAAGGTTAATGCGTTCAGGTATGCCATTAATTAATGCTTTACAAAAGTTAGAGATGGCATCTACTGGTGCTAAAACTGATGTTGGACATTCAGCTGTTAGTTCATTATATATTATTAATCCATTTAAAGCGAGCGCTATTGCTCAATTATTTTCAACACATCCATCAACTGAAAAAAGAATTGCAGCATTAAAGAAATATAGACATCAATAATTTAATTATTTTAATTAAATTATATTAATTCTTTTTAATTTATACTTTTATAGGCATATATAAAGGTTTACTTATTCGTTTATTCTAGTGATGAAAGCAAAACTATATAAACTTAGATTAGAGTATATAGGTATGGCTCAAGAGAAAAAAGAGAAGATTTTATCTAGAAAATTACTTGATAAAGTAGTTGTGAGTAAATCCGGAAAGAGATTCGGTGAAGTAGGAGATTTAGTTTTTGATACAAAGACTGGTGAAATTATTGACTTTACAATTATTAACCCAACTAAGTGTGTTAAGGATGTTTCTTTAGAAAAAGATACAAATGGAGATTATTTAGTTCCATTCCACTCAGTTATCGCCATTGGTGATTTCTTAGTTATTTCCGAAGAGGATATTTTATAATTAAATAAAAATGGTAGATTTTAGTGCAGTAATTGAAAATTTAAAAGATATTGGATTTTACGACGTATTTTTACCATTTATTTTAGTTTATGTAATCGTATTAGGAGTTTTAGAAAAATCAGGTATTTTTCAAAAGTCTGATGGCGATAAGCAATCACGAAGTATTAACATGGTTATTTCTTTTGTGTTTGGGTTATTTGTAGTAGCCTCAATTCAAACAGTTAAATATATTCAAAGTTTAATTACAAACATTGTTGTATTTATTGTTTTTATCTTGGTTGTTTTAATTTTAATGGGATTTATTTTCGGAAAAGATTATTTCAAACATTTGTTCGAGGGAGCAGATGGAAAGGTAAGAAAAGGTATTGTTTGGACTGTAGCTGGAGTTGTTTTAGCTGTCGCAATTAGTGTTTTATTTATGATTTTAGGTATTTGGAACTGGTTAGGCGATAAGTTAGATGGAGCAGGTTCAGGTATTGATTGGACTTCAACAATTGTTGTTTTAGCAATTATTGGAATTCTAGTTTGGGTTACAAAGAGTAGCGATTAAACCTTTTAGGAAGGTTTAAAAAGATTAAAAATATAATTAAATTATAATATATACAAAATGGCAAGATTTAAGAGAATTACAGATGTTTATGATATGAAAGTTTTTACAGACTCAGGTTACTTTTTTGGTGAGATTGAGGAAGCATTAATTGAGGATAATAGAGTTAAGTCCTGGAAGATTAAGGCAGTGGCTGGTTCATTATTATCAACTAAAGTTAGAGATGCTAAAGGAGTTATTATTCCTCAAAAGTTCTTTAAGGCTTTTGGAGATATCATTATTATCCAAGATATTGACTTTGGTGGAAATACTGAAGAACCAGTTGAAGAATAAATTTTTAATTTATTAATCAACAATTTATAATACAATTAAATTCAAGTGTGAGTTTAATTCTAATTTTTTTTACAATATTAAAATCTTTGAAAAATACATATAATTCTAAACCAATGTAAAAACAAGTTTATACATAGCTTTAAGTAAGGATAATTCTATTTTCAGATTATGAAAAACAATTTTAAATTAATTATTAATATGAAAACTTATTCTGAATCAACGAATAAGAAAGCAATTAAATTAGCTGAAGTTTGTAAAGAATTACAAAAAGAAGCTAAAAAGAGAAATGTTGAAATTATTTTATGTCCTCAAAATTTAGATTTAAAGGATGTTGTGAAATCTAAAGTTAAAACTTATTCTCAACATATTGATGTTTGTTCTCCTGGAGCTAATACTGGGTTTATTGTCCCTTATAATGTGAAGGATTGTGGAGCTAATGGAACTTTAATTTCACATAGTGAACATATTTTAGAGACTAAGGAGATTAATAAAAGGATTAAATTATCTAAAGAATTAGGTCTTGAGAGTTGTGTTTGTGCTAGAGATGTTAAGACTGCTAGAAAGTTAGCAAAGTATAATCCCGATTTTATTGCTGTTGAACCTGCTGAATTGATTGGAGGAGATATTTCAATTTCAACTGCGAATCCTAAATTAATTGAGCAATCTGTTAAAGCTTGCGGAGAGGTTCCTTTATTAGTTGGTGCTGGAGTTAAGAATGGGAATGATGTTAAAATAGCTGTAGAGTTAGGAGCTAAAGGGATTTTAGTTGCTTCTGGAGTTGTAAAAGCTAAAAATAAGAAAAAAGTGATTTTAGATTTATTAAAAGGTTTTGAATAAATCTTTTTAATTATATATATATTAAAATATGAAATTTAAAAATAATTTAAAAGCAATAACCCCAATTGTTGCAATAACATTATTATTAGTAGTTGCAGTTTCAGCTACAATTGGTTTTAAAGGTTGGTATGGTAGCTTTAGTTCTGATTTATTAACAGATATTGAAAAAGATAATTCAGAGTTTAGAGACATTAAAGTTGAAACAATGGTAGATTCTGAAATTTATTTAAATTCAGGCGAAGATAATAAATTATTAAATATTAGTGAGATTAAGATAAATAATAAAAATTGTCAAATTGAATCTCAAGAAGTTGTTGGTCAATTAAATAAAATTAAATTATTTGGTTGCGATGAACAAATTAGTAGAGGAGGAAATGAAGTTATAATTTTATTAGATGATAATTTAATTTCAGATAAACTATTAGTTAAACAAGATTTTCCAGAAAGTTTTTCAGTTCCAAATGGAGTTAGATTAATTATGAATAATTGTCCAATTGGTTGGAATGAATTAGGTTTAGTTAAACAAGGATTTAATAATATTAATTGTTTTGATGTGAATTGTAGAGTTTGTGAAACTACAGTCGACTCAAATATTCCTAAAAATTCTAAAATTGCGATGGTAAGTTGTCCTAAAGAATGGAAGGACATAGGTGAAGTAAAACAAGGATTTAATCAGATTTCTTGTCCAGATGGAAGTGGAAATAATTGTAGAACTTGTGAAACAACTAAAAATACAAATTTTTTGACAGGAAGTCAAGTTGTAATGACAAGTTGTCCAAGCGGATGGACTGATTTAGGATTTATGAAACAAGGATTTAATTCGATAACTTGTGGAGTTGATGATTGTAAAATTTGTGAGAAAAATTAATATAAAACAAATTTTTAGATTAAGATAAAAGTGTAAAGTTATAAGATAAATATTAAATAAAATTACTGTGCAATTTAATTTATCCTCAGTTAAACCAAATGGTTCAAGGTAGAATAATTTTAAAAAAATTAAAATTATTCTCTCATTTCTAAAATTTCTTCTTTTTCTAAAGGAATTCTGATAGGTAAGCTTGGAGAGTAATTAAAGATTACTTTTGCTGGAGCGTATTTTGAAACTTCTAAGATTAAACTTGACATTTCTTCATCAACAATGTGAGACACATTAGTTTGAAATAATACCCCAATTGATTTAATTTTAATTAAATTTTCTGAGCATCCAACATCTAATTTTCTTGTTACAAATTCTTCATTTTTGTATTCGTCACGAATTAAAATATTTTTAATTGGTTTTGTTGTAGAGTTTAGATATTTAAATGCAGGCATTTTTGATTCTAAGTCAAATTGATCAAAAAATCTTTTTCCGGAAAATGGATCAATTTCTTCGTGAAAGTAGAAAATTTCTTTTAGAGAAATTGAATCAGTTAAATCTAGATTTACCCCATAAATATTTTCTAAAGATTTTAAAGAAATATCTAAGTTAAATAAGATATTTTCTAGTTCTGCTTTTTTGAATTTTGTTGTTGAAAAGAAAATATTTTTTCTTAAAACATTATCAGATAAAACTTCAAATCCTAAAGTAAAACTTGATGAACGTTTTAAAAAATCTTTAAAAGTTTCAAGTCTTGGACCATAAATATCAACCATAAATTTAAAAATTTCTTCAAAGTGTTCAGGACTATTAAAGATTCTATAGTTAAAACCTTCTTTAAAGTCATCTGATCCTAATGAAATTCTTTCTCTAAAGAAAATTTTTCTTGATTCATAGTTTGAATTTTCAATGTAGTCAAGTAAACATTTTTTTGAAATATCAATTAATTCAGCATTCCAAAAATCTTGAAATTTATTTTCATAAGTTTCAATAATATCAGAACTTGCGTAATCAGGAATTTTTTCATATTTATTTACTTTAACTTTATCAACACAGTCAGCTAAACACATTAAATTTGAACATTTAATATCGTCTAAGTTTTTTTCAGATTCAACTAATTGAATGAATTTTGAAAAATCATAAGTTAGATTTGCTGGCATAAATTTTCTATAAAATACACATTTTGAAAATCCTTTGATTTTAATATTAATTTTATGAGAATTTACTAAGGAGAAAATTTGTTTTCTAGTTTTTACTAAAACTCTATCAGTTGAAATAGTAATATTACCTAATTCAAAATCTAATAAGAAATTTTTAAATCCCATTTCAATAAGATATAAAATTTTCATGGAGATTTTAGTTAAATTTGTATCATCAAGGATAAAATTTAAATAAATATCGTCGTCAATATGACACTTTTTTGCTTTATCAATTGGAACGGTTTTTATTGAATTATCCACACTATTTAATAATGGAAGTTTTTCCTTTTTATAGTTATCGGTTAAATGAGATATTATTTTTCCAAATTAGTTGAATTTTTAAATTTTTCATCACATAAGGAAGTATATTTTAGGGTTTTTTTACAAAAGGTTTGATTATTTGAAAATAAAGCATAAGAATAATAACATCTTCCAATTTCAGAAGTATTTTCACATAAATCTGGATTAAGAGTATATGTTGAGATTTGAAATAAACATTTATCTTTTTGAGTATGATTTGTAAATTCATTACATATATTAACATTGTTTAAGTTTATAGCTAAATTTAATTTACAGTTTGAAATATTATTTGTTTTTTCACAGATAGTGGAATTTTCAAAGTTTAAAGCAACTTGAGTGTAACAAAGATTTTTATTTTTTGAGTATTCACATATTGTTTCATTTTTAGTATCAAAAATTAAATTTTGAATACATTCATCATTATTCCCACATAAAGTTGGAGAGTTTAAATTTAAGTTATATGAAAATGAAATTAATAATATTAATAATAATATTGAAATTGTAAATATAATTAATAATGTTGTTTTTTCCCCAGATAGATTTGAATCTTCTGAGAATATATTTTTTAAAATATTAATTAGTTTCATTTTAGTTTTGAACCTCTTTGTCTAGTAATAATTCAAATTTTAATTTGTAATAGGAGTATGTGATTAATAAAAATGAGAATACAAATAATGATGTGTGAAAAGTTACATTTACAAAATTTGAGATTAAATAGTTTTGAAATAAACTTGTTGAGGAGTATGCTATTAATACAAAACCTATCGCAATTACTAACCAATTATAAAACATATAAATTAAATCTCTATTGTATAATACCATAATAAATAATCCAGTTATAAATCCAAATAGATGGGCAATTTCTCCAAGTAAAACATTTTCAAAATTAATTAATACACTAATATAATATTGGAAAATAAAAACAATACCAAATAAAATAATTAATGGAATTTTAATAAATCCAAATAATTTAAAATCCATCATTGGTTCTTTAGCAACTAAAGCTCCAAAAATTGCAAAAATTGCTCCACTCATCCCAATCACAATTCCATCAATTGAGAATAATACTTGAAATAAATTTCCAATTATCCCACCTAAGATAAATATTGATATAAATTTTAAGTTACCAATATGTTTTTCTAAGTATAGTCCAAACATTAGTAAAAATGTTGAGTTTAGTAAAAGGTGTATAATATTTGCGTGGAAAAATACTGATGTGTATAATGAAAAAAATGTTAAGTTAAAGTTTGATGCTCCAAATTTTAAAATTGTTTCAAAGTTTTGTGAAGTTAAAAAGTATGTGAAAAAAGAAATTAAAATTAAAATAAATGTTGAAATAGGGATGTTTGATTTAATTTGAAATTTATCTAAAATTTGTTTAGCAAAAACATGTTCAGGATTTATTTTTAATTCATTTTTAAAATATTTAATTGCAGATTCATCGTTTTGTAAATTTAATTCTATTAGCCCTAAGTAATAATTTACATTGGGATATTTTTTGTATAATTTTTGAATTTGTAATAAATGAATTTTCGCATCTTGATAAAAATTATTATTATAATAATATTGAGCAATTTTTAGTTGAATTTGAGCTTGAATAGTTTTATCATTTAATTCAATTGCTTTGTGAAGAGATTTGATTAGGCTTTGTAGGATGTCCATTTTAGTTATTTTATTTTAAGTATTTTTGAAAAGGTTTTTGTTAAACCAATTTTTAATTTGAGTTAAAAATGGAGTTTGTTCAATAAATATTGTAGTTTGAAATTCATCAAAGATTAAATCTTCAAAGTATAAAATAAATTTAAAAGTTTGATTATTTGGATTAGCTGTTAATTTAAATATTTCTGATTCTGAAATTGAGTTATCAAATATTACTGTATCCCCCATTAAAATTTTTAATTTAGTATTTGGAATGTGATTTAAAATATCAGTTGAAAATTCAATATTTTGAAATTGTTTAATGTGTGAAGTTGAAAGTTTTGGATATTTAAAGTTTAAATTAATTTTTTCAGTTAATCCATTATATTCTGAAATTATTTTTGATTCCATATTTTTTGTTTCAAATTTAAGTTGTGTTAATTCATTTACTGTTAAGTCTAAAGTTTTACAGTTATTTTGTGAGATACAAGTTTTTAAATTTTTAATTTCAAAGTTATTTGGATTTTGAATAATACAGTTTACATTAATTAAATTTGGATTTTCAACTAAAGCATAATTACAATTATAGTATAGATTATTATTTGTATAGAAAGTTTGTTTTTGTTTTTGTTCTGGAATTTTTAATTCATCAAATTTTTTATAATTTTTTGAAACTTCTACATTTAAACTAGATTCTATAAATTCGTTGTAAATTAAAAATGGAAAAGTATATTTAAAATTTTCATCTAATATTGGAACTTTATATTTAAAATGGATTTCTTTTTCCTCATATGGTTTAAATACATAAATATTATCAACATTTTCTTCATTAATATATTCAATTTCATCTGCTTTTGCAAAGTTTAAAAATATGTTTTGATAGTATGGCATTTTATTTGTAACTTTTGCAGTGATATATCCATAACTATCAAAAGATAATTGTTTAGGACCAGATAATTCAATTTCAAATCCAGGGTCAAATAAATTTTCTCTATCTTTTACAATTTCAAATTTATTATTTAAAGTTAGTGTATTTGGAACAATTTGTAAACCGTAACTTAAAGCGTCTAAACTTACACCATTATTTCTAATAAAAGGAGATTTGTCAGTTATTATGTGAGTAGCATCAACAAATCCATATTGATTGTATGTTAAGTCAAATGGAACCCATGTATCGCCGATTAAAACTTCGGCCCAAACATGTCCACCCCAGTTTGATCCAACATAATTAATTAATTCTTCTGAATTTGTGTATGCATATCCAGTTACAAATCTTGTTGGAACTCCGATACTTCTCATCATTGATGTGAATAAGTTTGTAATTTCTTTACATACTCCTTGTTTTGATTCAAAAACTTGTGTTGATGTTTGGTCAGGATTTTCTAGAACAGATTTTAAATCATATTTAATATCTTTTGTAATCCAGTTTGCCATTTTTGTAGAGATTATAAATAAATCATCTTCTCCTGTTGCAAGTAATGATGCTTGGTGTTTAATTTTATCATTTAAATCTACAAATTCTTTAAATTCTAAATAAATTTTATTTTCATCTGAAATTTTATTAATTGGGATTGGATAAATATTTTTTTGATTAATTTTTGGTTTAGTGGTTGTAGATTCTAATTCAAATGTATTTGCAATTTGATTTTTATTTTCAATATTATGTTTTAAGTCAAATTGTATAAAGGTTGAACTTTGCTCAGATAAAATTTTATAATTATCTTTAAAGTTTGAATCAAAACTATTTAGGTATTGAGATCCATTATAACTTTGAGGTAAAAAGTAAGAATTAACATCAAATTTGGAGATTGAAAAATCAGTTTCAATTAGTGTGTCAAAACCTATAATATTATCAATTTTTAGTTTAATATAATCTAATTCATTTGGAGATGTTGAATATAGATTTGTTGAGTTTAAAGATAAAATTAAAATTAATAATAAAATATTTATAATTGATGTAATTTTCTTAGTTGAAAATTTGTAAAATAATTGTAAATTTTTTTTATACATTACTTAAATTTAGTAATTAAGTTTTATAAAAGTTTATTATTCTTAGTTAGTTAGGTTAATGAAAAAAGATAATTTTGTGAAAGGTCAAGGAGAAATTTTTGGGATTGCTTTAATGTTTGTTGTGATAGTTATAGGAATTATTATTTATGGGCAAATTGATGCTTTATCTCCAGATAGAGATGCTGAGCTTGAAGCAAAATTTAAGTATGAAATTTTAGCTCAATCTAGTTTGGAAACTATTTTGAAAACTTCTAGTGAGTGTAATATTGATGGTGGTTCAGGAGATGATACAATTCAAGATTTAATTAATGTTTGTTTGGCTAGAAGTTATGGGAGTTCTGATGTGTCAGCAGATTGTGATGGAACTCCAATTTTAATTTGTAGTTATGCTGTTGAGTTATTAAATAATTCTTTGTATAAAGTGTTTAATGGTAGTGATGCTTTAATTGCAAATATTCCATTTTTTTTAGAAGTTGAGTTAGAGTCAAATTCTCCAACCCCTTTAAATTCAGTTAATATTACAAATTTTGGAGATTATAATTATAAGGGAGAAGTTATAACGTCTACAAATTATAGAAAAAAGGGTTTTAAAAAAGCTAGTTCAGATTTGAAACCTTGGGCTACTGCGCAAAGAGATATTAAAGTAGTTTTAGGATTATATTATAGATAAAAAGGTTGATAAAATAATTTGTAAATAAAAGGAAAAAATGTTTATTATTTTATTTATTAAATTATTTTGAAATTTATTTGATAAGTTATTTTGAAATTTAAAAGAAAAATAAGTTTTACTTTAAAGTTTATACACCTATTTATATTAGTTTTTAATGAAATTTGAGTATGAATGTGTTCAAATTATTTAGTGTTATTTTATTAATTTTATTTTCTTCAAATATTGTATATTCTGAAGGATTTTATAATAGTCAAAATAAATTTAATTATTATGTAAATAATCCAACTCCTGAAGTTGAGGTATATATAAAATTACCAACGGAAAATTTAGTAATTTTAGATGCGAATTTAAAGTATAATTCCGAGGATAAATTTTTAGATTTTGCAGACAAAATTATTCCTGCTCAAACTCCACAATTTGTGAAAAAAATTAGTTTAAGTGAATTTGCTGGCCAAGGTCCAATTACAAAAGATGACCAAGTTTATTTTAAGTTAAATGTAATTAAACAAGCTAGTAAGACTGAAATTGAAACAAATGGAGACCCAGTTGAATTTTTTATTATTTTAGATGAAGAAAAACCACAATTAATTAGTCCAAATAGTAATGCTGTTTCTATTTCTGAATTAGATGAAGAATTTAGTTTTAAATTTTCTGAAAAAATTAGTAAGTTTGAAATTAAAGATTCAAATGGGAAAGTAATTTTATCAAAACCAGATACAACATTATTTTTTGAGAGTGATTATTCAAATACAATTAATTTTCAATTTCCTAGTGGAAGATTAAAAGAAGGGGATAATTTGTTTACTATTGAGTATTATGATTTTGCTGAGAATAAAGTAAGTTCTGAGTTTAATTTTGAGTATAGAGGAGATGATTTGAAAATGGAATTAGTTTCTAAAAAAGATGATTTAAATTTAAAATATTTTTATGATGTAGAAAATCCTGAGTTATTTGAGAATAAAATTTATTTTTCTGAGAATGAATATGATTTAGTTGTTAAGACAAATAAAAAAGCAAATTGTTATTTTTCTTCAAGTTTTGTAAGTTTTGTAGAATTTGAGTCAATTTTACAACAATCACAATACTCAACATTTTCATCTGAAAATAATTTAGAACACAAATTTAGTATGAATGGTGAAACTTTAATTTGGGTTGCTTGTCAAGATTTAAGTTTTCCTGAGAAAGTAGTTTATTTAAATCAAGTATTTGGAGAGGAGGACAGATTAGTTAATCTTGAAAAGTATAATTTAGATTTTTCAATTTCAAAGTTTTTTCCTGAGGAGTTAGTTAGTAATATGCCGTTTAGTGTAGATGTTTTTACAACTCAAAAAGCAGTTTGTAAATTTAAAATTGGAAATGGAAATTTGAGAAGTTTTGGAAATAATACTGAATTTAAAAGACATTTACAACAAAATGTTGAGTTATCTGAAGGGAGTTATGAGTTAGAAGTTTCTTGTTATGATAAAATATATAATGTTAAAACTGAAAGTAAAAATGTTAAAGTTGATTTAACTTCAGGTCCAAGAGTTATTGGAGATAAAGAGTTTTATGTAGATTCTACTTCAAGTCCAATTTATTTAAAGTTTTCAGAGGATGCTGTTTGTGGTTCAAAGAATGAAAAAATTTCTGGGAGTGAGTTTAATGCTACTGTTAAATTATCTGGAGAAGGTTTAGAGAAAAGTTTTACTCCAAGTGGTTTAGAGATTGGAGAGAATGAGTATTATGTATTTTGTATTAAGGATGGTCAAATGATTACAAATGAAATTGGAATCATTTTTGATCCAAATCAACCAAGATTAGAAAATTTAAAGTTTGTTAATAATGGTGCTGAGTCTGAATATTTAAGTGATAAGTATAAGATTAAGTTTGGTGTTGATTATACAAGTAAGATTCCAGCTAAAGAGTATCAAGTTCAAGTAATTTATTCAAATTTTACTGAAACTAAAAATTATTCTAAGAGTTCAGGAGTTTTTAGTGGAGATTTATCAAATGCTAATAAGTTTAAAATTACTGCAATTAATGTATTAGGGAAATCTTCTAATACTTTAGAAAAGTTAATTAAGTTTGATATGGATAAACCAATTTTAGCTTTTTCAACAATTTTAGATAATAAGGTAATTACGTGTATTGATTCTGGTTCAGGTTGTAATAAGATCTATTATGGATTTTCACAAACTCAATTAGATTGTAATGCTAATACTTTGTATACTTTAAATCAAGAGATTGATGTTTCTGAGAATAGTTATATTTGTGCTAGAGCAACTGATTTTGTTGGAAATGAGAATAAAATTCAAGAAAGTTTAGTTGGAGATGATTTTGATTTTAGTGGAAGTTTTGATGATTTTGAAAAAGATAATCCAGTTACAGATTTAGATAATAAATCTAGTTCAACTGATATTGATGATAAAGATGATAAAGGTTCAAATAATAATGTGGATGATAATCCATTTACACAAGATCCAACTGATGGAAATACTAAAACTGAATCTAATGGATTAGTTATTGCGGCAGCTATTATTGTTTTATTAGGTAGTTTAGGTGGTGGGGGATATTACGCTTATAGAGAAGGTTATTTAGATACACAATTAGAAAAGTTTGGAATTTTTAGAGATACAAAGCCTACAGTAGGAGGAGTTAAATCTTCAGGAAATATTTATAGTCCAATTTCTAAAGATAGTAGTTTTGGTTTAGGAAAAGAGAAAGTTAAAAAATCAAACAATAAGAAAACTGGATATGATAGAAATTTAAATAAGTTAAATTCATTTATTGATGAAACTTTAAATAAAGGGAATGATGTGTTTGATTCATTTGGTTCATCAAGTAAAGGAAAAAATAAAAATTATGAGGATACATTAATTAAAAATACTAAACCTAAAAAAAAAGTTAGTCAAGAGTTTAGTTTAAAGAGTAAGGGCTCAGGTCTTGGATTGGATAAAGATGATGCTTCAATTGAGAGAGAGGCAGAAGAATTTGAGAATTATTTTAAAAAGAAAAATATTAAAAATACAGATAAAAAAGAGAAGTAATAAAAAAGAATAAGAATATTTATTATTAGATTATAAATGGAGAAAAAAAAAGTTAATAAAAATCGTAATCATAAAGATGTAGAATTAAATTCAGTATTATCATATTTTAAGAAATTTTGGTATTATATTTGGTATGATGATTCTTTTGGAAGTTATATCGCAAATTTTGCTTTTGCTTACGTATTTATTAAGTTTATATTATTTCCAACATTAGGTTTTATTTTAGGAACTAATTTTCCAATTGTTGCAATTGTTTCAGGAAGTATGGAACATAAAGTTGTTAATGGTCAAATTTGTGAAGATAGAATTATTGCATCAGGAACTGAAAGTTTAAATCATGAAGAATGGTGGGATTATTGTGGAGATTACTATGTTAATAATTTTAATTTATCTAAAGATGATTTTTTGAATTTTGAGTATAAGAATGGATTAAATATTGGAGATGTTTTAATTTTAAGAGGTAAAAAAGCTGAAAAAATTGAGGTTGGTGAAGTTTTAATTTTTATTCCACAAGATAAGAATTTTTATTTAACTAAGGGACCAGTTATCCATAGAGTTGTTAAAAAGTGGGAGGATGAGAATGGAAAGTTTCATTTCCAAACAAAGGGAGATCATAATTCAAAGAGTTTTGATAATTTTGAGAATGATATTATTGAGGATAATGTTTTAGCAGTCTCAGCAGTTAGAATTCCATATGTTGGATATGCAAAGATTGTTTTATCAAATTTAATTTTTTTTGTAACAGGGAGAGGTGGATTTTAAATGGAAGAAGATTTAAAACAAACAGTTTTATCAGCTATTAAGCCTAATGAGATTGAACATGAAGAGTTTACAAAGGTTGCTTTAAAGTTACTTAGAAAGATTAAGAAGACTGCTAAGTTATTAGATATTATTTGTAGTCCATATATTGGAGGGAGTTTTGGAAAGGGAACTTATTTGAAAGGAAGTTCTGATGTAGATATTTTTATGAGATTTGATAAGTCTTATGATGATTCTAAGTTATCTATTTTTTTAGAAAAAATTTTAGTTGATTCTAAGATTAAGTATAAAAAGCAAAAGGGGTCAAGAGATTATTTTTCAGGAAGTTTTGGACCTCGTGATTATAAAATTGAGTTTGAGTTAGTTCCAAATAGGTTTGTTGTTAAAAAGTCTGAGGCAGTAAATTCTACGGATTTATCTCCATTACATGTTGAATTTTTAAAGTTAAAGGAGAAAGATAATGTTAATTTAACTGATGAAATTAGATTAGCGAAACAATTTTTTAAGGCTAAAGGTTTGTATGGAGCTGAGAGTTATATTGGAGGATTTTCTGGACATGTTATTGATATTTTAATTATGTCTTATGGAAGTTTGGAAAATTTAATTAATGAAGCTAAAACTTGGGAGTCTCAAAAGTATATTGATATTAATTGTGTGTATAAAGATTTTGATGAAGCTGCTGGAGTTTTGGGTGATGATAAGAATTCATCACTTGTAATTATTGATCCAATTATTTCAGATAGAAATGCTGCAAGAGCATTATCAGAGGAAAATTATGCTAGATTTTTATTAGTTTGTAATAGGTTGAGTAGTTTAGATTTAGAAGATTTTACAATTGTTAAAAGAGAATTTAGTGAGGTTATGGAAAGTCATAAAGTTTTTTGTAAGAGTAATAATTTAAAATCAGTTATGTATAAATTAACTTTTAGTGTTAAGGGAGAGTCCGAGGATATTGTTGGAAGTAAGTTAAAGAAGTTACATAGAAAGTTATTAACTTATTTTACTAGTTTGGATTTTAAAGTTTTTAATGATGAATTTTTTATTGATATAAAGCAAGGTGTTTGTTTATTTTGTTTTGATTTTGAAAAGTCAGTTTTACCAAATGTTAAAGTTTTAAAGGGTCCTAAAACTTATATGACTAATGCGATTGTAAGTTTTTTAAAAGATCGTGAAAGTCAGTATTTTATTAAAGAGGATAGAATTTGTATTTATGATAAGAGAAGAATTACAGATTTAAGTCAAGTTATTAAGTTTGATAAAGAAGAGTTACAAAAAATGCTTTCTAAAAATATTGATTTTGTGAAGGGAGTTAGATTGTATAAATAATTTTGAAAAATTATTTTTTATTATGCTTTAAATGTTGCAAATTCTTTTTTAGACATATCAATATATTGAAATTTATTTTTATCGTATCGTAGTCCTAATCCTGCTGCTAGTTTTGCTGTAAGTGTTCCAGATGTTGCGATTAGATTTAGTTTTTTAGTTTCATTAATTAAATCTTTTTCAAGTTTATTCATTTTATTTAAGAGTTCTTGAGGTGTTGAGTTATTATCAGATAATAATTGGTCAATGTTTGAGTAAGAATAATTTTTGTTGGATACTTGTTTTCCAATTTGGTAACAAGTATTTAATTTTTTTAGTTGTTTAGTTAAGTAATTCATATATTGATATAAATTTTAAGTATTATAAAGATTTTGATTTAATAATATTTAGAATAGACTTGTTTTTTTATTTATTTGTCTTAATTTTTTTAGAAATTGTTCTTCTTTGTTTGAGACTAAAATTACTTCTAAGTTTTCAATTATTTTTTTACCTTTTGGATATAGATTAAATCTTAAAGAGGTAATTTGGTTGTTTTGATATTTAAATATATATTCACAAGTAGGATAAGTTACTAAAGTTTGAGAACATTCTTTTGTAATATATCCTCTAGTTATTCCGCAATAAAATATTAAGTTTGTAGAGTTAATATTATTACTTGAAGGAATTATAAAACTTCCAAAATTTCTAAATGTTGATTCTTTAACAGCGTAGAAATAATTTTGTTGATTCATAAATTCTTCAATTGACATATATAAAATATGTGTTAAATAGTTTTTAAATTTGACTGTAAAATAGTATGTTAATTATTGAAAATTAATTATGTTAAAAAATAGATTTAGTCAAGTATTTACATTAAATTTATAAGCTTTATTTTTTGGGAAACTAAACCTTTATAAACTTTTTTTTGTTGTTATATTCTATGAGTGAATCTGATAGAGATATGTTAATTGTTGATAATCAACAATGTCCAGTTTGCGCTAAGGAGTCCGCAACTTTCACGGAGTTTGAGATTGAGGATGCGTTTGCAGGTCCAATTGCAATTTTTACAATTAGATGTAATGATTGTGGATTTAGAAATTCAGATCTAGAATTTTTAGAACCAGGTGTTCCAGCTGAATATTCAGTAGATATTGAATCAAAGGAAGATTTATCTATTAGAGTTATTAAGTCTGGTGAGTGTGAAATTAAGATTCCAAATTTTAGAATTTCAGTTGATTCAACTATGAATTCTGAAGGATTTATTACAAATGTTGAAGGAGTTATTGTAAAGTTTCAAAAGCAAATTATTTCTCTAAAGGATGGAGAAGAAGATAAAGCTAAGAGAAAGACTTTAAAGAATTTATTAAAAGGAATTGATCAAGTTTTAGCTGGTGAGAAAAAGATTACTATGAAGATGATTGATAAGTCAGGTAATTCTGCAATTGTTTCAGATAAAGTTACAGTTAAAAAGTTAAGAGCTACTAAAAAATAATTTTTAGGAATTATTTTTATTTTTATTATTTCTATTATATTTATTAAATAAAAGTTAAAATTTTATTATTTTTAAACAATATCAAATAAAATTCTAATTTGTTGTGAAATTAAATCGAAGATTTAATCATACAAAGTTTTATATATTTTGTTCACATAGAAGATTTATGTTAAAGGAGAACTATTACAAGGATTATATAAGAGAGTGTGATGCTGGTAAAGCTAGTAGAGTTTTATTTGATTATTTAATTAAACCAAATTCTTGGAATGAGAATCAGTTCACTTTGTATTATTTTGTAATGGGATTTTTTTCTTCCAATAAAGAGAATAGGGAAAAAATTGTTAAAGGAGTTTTTAGGTATTGTCAAGTTAAACAAATTGAGTCAAAAATTCCAAAGTATTTAAGTGAGTTAATTGAAGTTGGAAATTTGAATAAAGAGTTATTTTTAGATATTTTAGAGATTATTAATTATGGAGAAGAAATTAAAAGTTTTGATTTAGAGCAATTTGTGAAAGAAGTTATTTTAGAGGATAAAACTTTTTTACCAGAACCTAAAAAAGTTTATTCTTCAATTTTAAATGAGTTTTTTTAATTTTTATTTTTTTTAAAGTTATTTTTTTTTTAATATTTATTTTTTAAGTTAGTTTTATTATTTAAGATAAATATTTTATTAATAAATATAATTGATTTTTCTATGCGAAGTTTGAAATTAATATTGTTTCTGTTGGATACTTTGAAATTATTTTTATTACTTAATTATAATTAATTTATTCACTAAGAGATGTTTGTTTTAATTTTTTTAGTTTTATCATATAGTAGTTTAAAATTAAGGTTTAGTTGTTATTTAGAAGATAAATTAATTTGAATTTTAAAATAAAAATATATGTATATATTAATAAAATTAATTTTTAAATTAATTATTTTAATTAATTTATTTTACAGTGGAACTTAAAGGTTGTTTTGTTACAGTTGGAAACTTTGAGTTTGTTTTTGAATGTTTTAGTTGTAAAAAATATTTGATTTTTTTCTCACATATTTTGAACTATTTTTGTTAAAAAAAGATATTTAAAAAATAAAAATATATTGATTTAATTATGAAAAATAAAAATTATTTTAATAGAATAAAAGATAATTTAGTATTAATTAAATTAATTCTAAAATGGATTTTAAATAGAAAAATATACTTTGTATATTTTCATATTATATAGTTAATACTAATATTTAAAAGGCGTTTTTTTATAAAAAGAATATGAATAAGTATAAAAAAGCGATTAATAGTTTTAACTTTATTTTTATGATATTTTTAATGTCAAATTTTGTATTTTCAGTGTGTTCGGTTGAACCTGAATTCATTAAAGTTAAATCAGGTAATTTTGATTTGGGAAATGTAGAACCAAACTCATTGGTTTTTGTTAAACCAAAATTAAGTAGCAATCCAATTACATTAGATTTTGTATTTGAAAATATTGAACAAAGTTGTTACACTGATTCTTCAGTTTCAGTTCAATTAATTAAAGATTATTCTCAATTTCAAACTGGTGGAAAAAGTATTGAAACTTATGAGGGTGGAGAGAGAACAACATTTAGTTTTGTTTTAAATCCAAGTTTTAGTATTACTTCAACTTTAACTACAAAATATAAAATTACAACTTCAAGTGGAAATGGAGAAGGGAGTTTGATTTTTAGAGATGATTCTACAATCCCAAGTTTATCTATTTCTGGAATTGATACAAGTGAAATTGTAAAATCAGGAGATGAAATTAATTTTAATTATTTAGTATCTGATTCTGATTCGGGATTAAGTAGAATTTTAATTACTGGTGGAAGTAAATCTTTTTTATATGATTATATTGAAGCTGAAAAAAATGGAGAATCTAATTTTCCAACTTTTTATAATGATACACCTAAATCAGATAAAACATATACCGTGAGGGTTGAAGATAGATTAGGTAATTTTAATCAAGAAAAAATTGAAATTAAAGTTGATTCTAAAGCTCCAGTAATTAAAGAAATTAAAAAACATTATGAATATAGTTCTAATAAAAGATTAGTTAGTTTTTCAGTAATTGTTGAAGATGAGAGTTTTGAGGATGATTTAATGCCAGTTGTTACTGGAGATTTTTCAAAAGTTAATAGTAATTTAGTTGAACATACATCAGTTTGTAGTAAAAATTCTTTAAGTGAAAAACAGTATGTTTGTATGTTTTCAGAATTTGAAATTACTCAACTTGATAAAACTTCAGGAGTTTCAATTACATTTACAGTTTCTGATTCAGTTGGAAATACAAAAGATATTTCAAAAACTGAAGAAATTTTTATTGATAATACTCAACCAGTGATTAATGAGTTTAATGTAGTTAATAGTTTAGGAGTTAAAAATAAAGTTTCAATTTTTGATTCAAATATTACTGTTAGATTAGTTGCGACAGATGATAGTTTAGTTGAGCCTGAGTTAATTATTGAAGATTTTGATGAAATTCAATTTGCTGGAAGTAATAGAGTTTGTGAGAGTAATTCTCAAACTAATAAATTAACTTGTGAATGGAAAATTGGAAATACTATTCAAGCATATTCTGGATTTAATGATTTAGAGTCCGCTGTGTTTAAAGTTTTAGTAATTGATAAATATGGAAATTCTGCTCAAAGGGATGTTACAATTCAGTTTGATTCAAATTCACCACAATTAGCAAAAGAAATTGAATTAAGAAAAAATAATGATATTAAAACTGGAGTTTTACAGTCTCAAGAAGTAATTGATTTTAGAGTTACAATTGATGATGAAAATATTTTAACAGAAGATGGTTATAATTTTGTATTTGGAGATTTTTCAAGTATTAATTATGATGACGAGTTTAAGAAAAAAGAAGGAAGATGTTATAATCAAGCAAATGTTGCAATTTGTGAATTTTTAGGAATTAAATTAAATAATGGATATTACAAAGAAAATGTAACAATTTATGTTTCTGATATTACAGGAAATAAAAATAAATTTAATTATGAAGTTGAAGTTTTTGCAATTTCTGATGAAAATGAACAATATTTTGATATTGATGATTTATATATTTTAAATCCAATTTCCAGAGAAAGAATGGTTGATGAATCTGTTAAGATTTGGTTTGAGGGAGATATTAAAACAAGTGATAGTGGAATTTCAAAAAATATCGAGATTATTAATTATCAATATGTTGGGTGTAATGAAAGTGAATTAGAACCATTTAGTTTAATTCCAGGATATGATAAGTTATTTCCAAGTTCTATTGTTTATGTAAATCCTGAAACTAAAGAGGAAGATAGTAGATTTGCATTTAAAATGGAGTTAAAGAATCATCCAGCTTTAGGAGATTTAAATAAAAAAGATGTAACTTGTCAAATGAGTATTTTAAAGAGAGATTTAGAGAATGTTTATCCTGAAGAAATTGTTGATTTTAAATTAACTATTGATTTTTTTAATTCAAAGAGTGGTGGTTTAACACAAGCAATGGCAAAAGAGTTAATTGAAAATGTTAATGATGCTGATGTATTAGGTGAAACTTTTGATGATGTTTATGAAGTGTATGAGATGGTTAGTTCTGTTTGTTCAGTTGTAAGTTCAGCAACAGGAGTTATGAGTGGAGTTTCATCTGCTTGGCAAGCTGTGAGTGTAATTTTACATGGAACTGTTTATGGGAAAGCACCAGCTTTATTAGGAGATAATGCTATTTTTGGAGCTGATGGATTTTTATCAACTTTAAATAGTGGTGGGACAGTAAGTGAATTTTGTAGTTATGTAACTTGTAAAAATGGTGGATTAATTACAGGATTTGGTGGAAGCACTGGACTTGGTGAATGGTTAGATGATGTAAATAATTATGTTGGAGAAGCCTGTACATTTGGTTTTGAAGGTGAAGATGAGGAGAGTGAAGGAAGTGAAGAGGGTGAAGTTACAGGTGAATCTAATAATGAAGAGGGAACTGAAGCTGGAGATTCTGAAACTTCAACTCAACAATATGTTCCAGTATTAGATGAAGCTGGAGTTGATATTAATAAAGCGTATGAGTCAGGAGATGTTTTACCTAATGGAAATATTATTGGTAGTGTTGATGAAAATGGAAAACCAATTTCAGTTATTAGTCCAGTTGAGTTACCTGATTTAGATTTTGAGGTTACTACAATAGATGATAATACTGAAGGAGGGAATAATTAAAATGAATAATATAAATGAGAAAAATAATGATAGTAATGGTAATAATCAAAAAGTAATTAGAATGTTTTCAATGTTATTTTTAACATTAAGTTTATTATTTGTTTTACCAATTAATTTTGGATACGCTGCAGATAGTAGTATTCCAAGTAGCATTAAACCTAGTCCTAAAACGGTTAATGAAGCGAAAAATACTTGTGGAATTGCAACTAATGTTAAAGATTCTTTAATTATGTCTATTGCAACTATTTGTATCCCAGGTATTTTAGAAAAAGTTAAGGAATGGAATGAAGTTAGTTGTGAGGAAGTTGTTTGTAAGTATGAATCTATTAAAGCCGGAATTGATCCAAGTTATTGTGAAGATCAAAAAGAGTATAAATTTTGTAAATTTGTGTGGGGTGAATTATTTTTAGTTCCACCTTTAACAATTATTGAGATGGTTAAGGATATGATTAAAGAATTAATTGCAAATCCTATTGGAATTTTATATGGTGCTGGAACTAAGGCAGCTAGATCATATTTAACAACTTGCGCGCCAAGTTGTACTTCATATACAACAATCCCAGTAGCTGGATTTTTATTTGTTGTTGATGTTACAGGAACTTATCAAACATTAAAAGAAATGTTTGAGAATGGGTTTGAGGGGAATAAAGTTGAACAAAATTTTTGTGAACAAGCAAGAGATATTAGAGATGAGATGGAAACAATTGTAGCAGAGTATGATAAAGTTCAAGGAGGATATTATTAAAATGGAATTAGTTAAAATAATTAAAAATATTAAATTTAAAAAAATTATAGGAGTTATTTTAGTTGGAGTTTTAGTTGGAAATGTTGGATTTTCTCCAGAATTAGTTTATGAAACTAAAAATACTGTTGATACTGTTAAAGATCAAAGTAGTTCTACTTCGATAAAAAGTTCAAATCCAGTTGATTTAAAATATCTAGTTACTAAAAAAGAAGATGGAGTTAATTATAGAGTTCAGTCGTATGATGCTAATGATTTAATTGGACAAACAATTATTGAAAGGTTTTATGATGATAAGGAACAAGCAATATTTGCATCTAATCTTGGAATTACTGACAAAAGTAAGTTTAGTGAAGAAATTGAAACAAGAATTCAAAATAATTTAGCTGCTACAGATGAACAAAGAAAGGAAATTATGGCGTATGGATATAATCCTATTGGAGTTGATGGATATGCTCAATTATCAAATTTAGCAGGAAATGCACAAACTCAAGTTGATAATTTAAATACTTTAATTGCAACACCAGCTGGAGATACTCCTGAAAATAAAAGAAAATTAACTAATGCTAAAAAAGAGTTAAATGAAATTGAGAAAAAGTTAAATAAGTATCCTCCAACAGTTAAGCAACAAGGTGAAATTTTAGCTAAATTGTCAGATGATGATAGAGATAAATTACTTGAAGCAATTAATAAAGATGAGTGTGGAGATAGTTGGATTCCATTTTGTGAAACAATTTTAGGAAGTAATGCTGAACAAGCAATTGAAGCATCATTTATTAAAAATATTGATCCTAATGAAGCTGATTTAGATAAATATAATCAAGATTTAGCAAATAATTTAGTTTCCCATACTGATGTTGGATTATCTTGTTCTAATATGAATGAATGTAAAGATAATTTAGAAACACTTAGGGCAGAGTATGATAAAGAGTATGAGGCTTGTAATGATAATGTTGAATGTGAAAATAAATTAGATAGTAAGGATGAAAAATTAGATGAAGCTGAAAAATTACTTGGAACTGCGCAAGGATATGAGAAAGTTGAGACAGGTTGGATATATTCTGGAATTGATTTAATTAGAAATCAAGATCCTCAAGCAAAAGCATCAGCTAGATTTTTTGGGTTTGGAGCTGATTATTCAGATTTACCTAGTTGGTTACAAGAAGAAGGTTTAGTTGCTTCACAAATTTGTATTGGACATATTGATGGGTATTTAGATGATGATTCTAATTCAGGTGGAACGAGTATTAATGATGATTCTGGAATGATTAAGTATGGTTATAATTCTACAACTTCAACAGTAGATGTGATTTATGATTTAAGAGCTTATAGAACAAGAGTTACTCCAGATAATATGACAGCAATTACAGTTTCAGTTTATTTAAAGGCGCCAAGAGATGAGATGTTAACTTATCAATTAGGTTTATCATATAAAAATGGAGATAGAATTGAGAAACATCTTTTAATGGATAAAACAAATATTAGTGCTGGAGAAACTGTTGGAGATATGTTCCCTTTTGATGTTGAAGTTAAGGGTGGAAGAAGTGTTTTAGAGAATTCATTTTTTCTTTATTTAAAGGCTAAAACAAGTTCTGGAGCAGTAGTTGCGGACGCTAGCACAAATATATATACGATTATGAGTGGAACTGAGAATAATTTTGAAGTTGATGGAGTTAGTGTTTCTGGGAATAATGAAGGAAATGCAGGAGATAATTCAAATGAAGATTCTGAGCAAGCAACAGATACATTTTGGTTTGATTAAAGTTTTAGGTTGATGGAATTAATAAATAAAAGTGGATAAAAATAAAAAACAAAAAATTGAATTGAGTGAAGATGAAATAAATTATTTTAATGAGGTTAAGGAAATTGAAAAAATATATGTTGAGTTTTCTAACCTTACTCCACTAGGATTTCCTAAACCTAAAAATTTGAATTCGGAGAGAAAAAAGTTTTTTAGATGTTTTGAGAGAGGAGAAGTTTATAATCCTCAAATGAGGTATAGTAAAACTAAACATAATGTTCAAGCTATTGAAAATTTAAGAGATAAAGTTATGAGTATTAATACTTCTAAAGATATGTATGGCATTAAAAAGTTGTATAAAAAAAAGTTAATTTCTAGATTTTTACAGGTTGGATATCATCATAATTGGGGTAATAAGTTATCTAGTGATTTTGCTTTAAAGTATTGGAAAAAACCAGATAGATTATTAATTTTAAAGGCTAAAAAGTTTTGTAGAAATTATAAAAGAGAGATTGTAAAGTTTGAGAGAGTTAATGCTAAATTTTGCGGTAATGAATTGAAAAAGGAGTTAAAGATTTTAACTGGTGATAATGTAAAGATTAATTATGTGAAGTTAGCTTCAAAAGTAAATATTGAACCTAGTCAACAGATGATTGAAATTTCAAAAGGTGAGGAGTTTACAACTTTAGATATTAAAAGGTTAAAGGCTCATGAGATTGGTGTTCATTATATGAGATATTATAATGCTCGTAAGTTTGGAATTAAGTTGTTTGAGACGGGAACTGAAGGTTATTTGGAAACTGAAGAAGGTTTAGCTGCTTATAATGAATTAAATGAAGGTGTTTTATCTAATGCTCAAATGTTTGTTTATGCTGGAAGAGTTTTGGCTGCCCATTATTGTTTAAAGAAAAGTTTTTATGAAATTTTTAAGATTTTGAAAAGTTATGGATTTATTGATAAAGTAGCTTTTGCAATTTGTTTTAGAGCTAAGAGAAATTTGTGTGATACTTCTGAAAAGGGAGGTTTTACTAAAGATTATGTATATTTTAAAGGATTTTATAAAGTTTGTAAGTTTGCAAAAAATAATGATATAAATAAGTTATTTGTTGGTAAAATTTCTATAGATAATTTAAAAGTATTAAATAAGTTTGTAAGTATTCATTATGATGAAATTAATTCCCCGTTTAAAAAATGAAATCAGATAAGTTAGATGATAAATATTTTGAAGAAATTAAAAAGGCTAATAAGTTATTTGTTGAAATTTCAAATAGGTATCATTTTGAGATTCCTAAACCTATTAATTTAGAGGAAGAGAAAAAAACATTTTTAAATAATTTTAATAAAGGTAAGGTTTATAATCCTCAAATTGAGTTTGATTTGAAAAAATTTTATTTAACTGATTTTTATAAAATGAGGTTTAAGTTAAGTTATTTATTACATGTTGAGGAAGATGAAAAAGATTATTATGGGATTAAAACTTTGTATAAAAATAAGCTTTATGAGTTATATAATAAGATAAATTATCATGATTTTTGGGGAGAAAAAGAGTCAACTGAATTTATTAAAAATTGTTATGGTAAACCAGGATTTTTTTTAGTTTTTAGAGCTAAGTGGTTTTGTAGATTTTTTAATCAAGACAATAAAAGTTTAAAGCAAATTAGTGAGAAGGAGATTGGAAAAAGTATTAAGAGTGAGGTTTTGAAAACTTATAAGGATAAAGTTAAAGTTAGTTATAAGAATTCCGATTTTGAAGTTAAGTTTTGTGAAAGTAAAAAGGAGTTTTTAGTGAATAATTCTGAGAATGTTAAGTTTTATGAAGAGGATATTTTAAGATTAAAATTATCTGAAGTTGATGTTGTTTATAGAAGATTTTTTAATGGAATTAAGTCAAAGGTTAAATTGTTTGAGGTTGGAACTAAAAATAGTTTAGAGACTGAAGTTGGGTTAAAATTATATTATGAAAGTGTTCAGGGTGTTTTGTCAAAGGATAAAGTAAGGTATTATGCTGGTTTGTGTATTGCTAGTAGATATTGTTTAAGTAAGAGTTTTTATAAGGTTTTTAAAATTTTAAAAAAATTTAAATTTACTGATCAGGAAGCTTTTGATATAACATTTAGAGTTAAGAGGAATTTATTTGATACATCAAAGAAAGGTGGATTTACTAAAGATTATTTATTTTATAGTGGTTTTTTAAAAGTTCAAAAGTTTAGTAAGAATAAAAAAGGTTTAAGAGATTTGTTTATTGGAAGAATTGGAATTGATGATTTAAAAGTAATTGATAAGTTTATTACAGATAAAGAAATTGAATTTGAGTCCCCTTTTGATGTTGAGATTAAAAATAAGTGATTTTAATTTTAAATATATTTATTTAAAATAAATTGGTTAAAATTATTTTTTAAGTTCTTTAGAGTTTTCAGCATCGTTTCTTTTATTTACAATTACTAATAATCCTCCAACAGATAGAACTAGTGTAAAAGTCCAAAATGCGGCTCTGATATAATCTTTTGTGACATCTGTTGCCCCAGATTCTGCAAAGATTGAAGTTATTGATAAAAGTGTTATTAATATTAAATTTAATTTTTTCATATATTTATAACGTAAGATATTTATTTATTATTTTGTTATAATAGTTAAAAGATATTTTTAAGTTTCAATATTAAACTTAGAAAAATATTATTTTCTTATTTTTCCAAAATTATTGTGATTGGACCACTATTTTCTAGTTTTACATCCATCATAGCACCAAATTCACCTGTTTGGATTTTTAAATCAGTTTTTTCTTTTAATTTTTTTAAAAATAATTCATAAATTTCTTTTGCTTTTTCACCAGGCATTGAGTCATTGAATTTAGGTTTTGTCCCTTGAGTGCAATCTCCAAATAGTGTGAATTGACTAACAATTAAAAAATCCCCATTAATATCTTGAATGTTTTTTTGAAACCCTTTATTTTCATTTTCAGTATCATTCCAGAGTCTTAAAGATAATATTTTATTTATCATCCAATCTAATTTTTTTTCAGAGTAATCTTTTGATACCCCTAATAGAATTAGTAAACCTTTGTCAATTTGCCCAACAATTTTATTTTCAACTGTTACACTTGCATTGTTTACTCTTTGTAATACTAGTTTCATAATTAAATTAATTTAATTTAATTATAGTTTTAAAATTTTGTTTTATTATTATATTAAGTTCTAAATATAGATAAAAAAAATTAAATTTAAATAGTAAAATTTTTAGTTATTTTAAGTTTAATAATTAGAATTTAGAAATATAAGTTTTTGTTTTGTAATAATACTTTGAAAAATATGTAAATAATTTTGAATACAAAATTATTTATTAGTCTTTTTCCAAGAATATGATCTTAATTTAGTTGAAGCTCCGTATCCACAAGATGCACAAACTCCTTTTTTCATATGGTATGATCTTTTACCACATCTTCTACACATAATGTGTAACTTTCCCTTACTCTTTTTTCCCATACTTGGTGTTCCTTTCATTTTTGTATTACCTCAAATTTTAGATGTGCTTTACGATTGAAATCGTATCACCTCTAATTAAAACCTTACCTTCAATGTTGTTATCGTCCTCAGAAACATTGTCTAAAACAACATTTAAGTGAATATCGAATGAAACTAAATCACCAACGTATGTTACGTTGTCTTTTGTTTGAATTGTGATTTGATTTCCAATGCAATTTACCAAACTATCAAAAGGTCTGTCGGATTTCATACTTATAACAATTTATATTGGTTTATAAAGATTTCTTTACTGTTTTAATATTAAAGCAGAGTTTTATAAAGGATAATACCTTAATAGAAACTATACAATTCGTAATTTTACGGTATTTGAACTAATTGAAAATGAGTAATAATTTTTTTGACAAATCACTTTTGGAAACAGAGAGCCAAGAAACAGTTGAGTATCCATCTATTAAACATTATGACAAACTAACTTATAATATTAAAAAGACTGATGGAGCTTATAGTTTTTCTTGTGAAATTAATGAGATGAGATTAAATCAGGGTGAATTAAAAGCGTTGGTTGTTTTAAATGAGACTAAAAACTTTTTATCAGATAATGAGGTTAGTTTATTTAATTATATTATTTCTAAGATTACAAATATTCAAACAATTTATAGAATGATTAATGATGTGGAAATTGTTTTTAATTATTTACAAGATTCTAAAAATAAAATTTTTTTAAATGAAGTTGAGACAGATATTTCATCAGTTGAGAAAAAATTAAATATGGAAATTATTTTAGATGAAGATTCTAATGTAGTTATTGATATTAAAAATACAGGTGGATTTTTATTTGGAACTTCAACAGTTTATTATTTAGATGAAGGAAAGGTGAATCCATTATGTGTTCAAGTTCCTTTTAAGATTTACAAAGAATTTATTGAGGGACATAATATGTTTTCAATTGAAACATTTTTTGATATTAAGGATTCAATTATTCCATTATTAAAAAATCATCATGATGTTATTGTTACTAAGGAGATTGAGAATTTAACTAATTTAGAGATTGCTCAAAAACAATCAAGTATTGCTTTAGAGATTGGGAAGTCCGCACATTTTATTTCTTTAGCTTTAAAGTATAAGATTGGAGATGAATTATTTGATGTTGATAAGTATAAGTATTTAGAAACTATTAATTGGCCAAATAAGGAATCAGTTATTAAGATTGTTAAAGAAGATTCAGGTTTAGTTAAGTATGTTTCTGATTTTGGATTAAGTGAGTATGTTTTAGAGGATTTATTTGATGGAATTAGAATGAGATATAATATTTCTGAAAAGTCACCTTTTGCTGCTATGGTTCCAATTGCTAGTATGGATACATTTGTTAAAATGATTTTGCCAAAGGCAGAAAAGATGTTTGAAGTGGTTTATAAAAATGGTCAAAAATTAACTCTTGATGAGGGTAGAGTTGAGTTTGAGATTGATACTAATTTGAGAAGAAATTTAAATTTATTTGAGTTTAAGGTTAGATTTAAAGTTGGTGATGAATTTTTTGATTTAGATTTTTTAAAGAATTTAATGTTACAAAATAAAAAGTATGTTCAACTTAGAGATGGATCAACTGTGAATATTGAGAATATTCGTGAGATTAATAAGTGGATTGAATTTTTGAATAAGTTTGAGTTTAAAAAGTCAGGAAATACATATAAGTCTGAGACTCAAACAGCTTTAGAGTTAGATGAATTTTTAAAAGATATGAGTAGTAAGAATGTAACTTCAAATGAAGAGTATAGAAATATTATTCAAGAAATGAAGGAGAAAACTCCAGTTGAACCAGTTTCTTTACCAACGGTTGAGAAAGTTAGTTTAAGAGATTATCAAAAAGAAGGAGTTTATTGGTTACATTTTTTAAAGAAATATGGGTTTGGTGGAATTTTAGCTGATGAGATGGGTCTTGGAAAAACTATTCAAGCTTTAACTATTTTAGAAATGCAAAGAGGACAAGGATTGTCTATGGTTGTATGTCCGAAATCTTTAATTTATAATTGGGAAGCAGAAATTAAAAAGTATTATCCAAATTTTAAGGTTTTAATTGTTGATAAGGATTCTTTAAAGAGAAAGCAATTAATCGAGAGTGCAAAAGATTATGATATTGTAATTACTTCTTATTCATTAATTCAAAAAGATTATATTCATTATATTGATTTAGAGATTGAATTTAATTATATGGTTTTAGATGAAGCTCATTATGTGAAGAATATGAAAACTTTATCTTCTAAGGCAGTTAGAGTTCTAAATGCTAAGAGAAAGTTATTATTAACTGGAACTCCATTAGAGAATAATTTAGATGAATTATATGGAACTTTTGAGTTAATTATGCCAGGTTATTTAGGTTCTAAGTTAGATTTTAGAAGAGATTTTGTATCTAAGATTGAGAGAAATAATACAATTGCGTTAGAGATTTTACAGTCAAAGATTAGACCATTCATTTTAAGAAGAACTAAGTCTGAAGTGTTAAAGGAGTTACCTGACAAACAAGAATCTATTGTGTATAATGAGATGACTAATAAACAAGTTGCGATTTATAATGAGGTTTTAAAGAGATTAAAGGTTGATATGACTGAATTGATTGAGAAGCAAGGATTTGAAAAGTCAAGAATTCAAATTTTATCTGCTTTATTAAAATTAAGACAAATTTGTAATCACCCTAGTTTAGCTGATGATAGTTTTAAAGGAAAGGATGACATTTCTGGTAAGTATGAACAGTTCCAAGAGTTATTAGAAGAAGTTGTAGATTCAGGTGAAAAGGTTTTAGTGTTTAGTCAATTTACTTCAATGCTTGATATTTTTGAAGATGATTTAAAGGAGAAGGGAATTACTTATGTGAGATTAGATGGTTCTACTAAAAATAGACAAGATGTTGTTGATAATTTTAATGAAGATCCAAAGATTAAAGTATTTTTAATTTCTTTAAAGGCAGGAGGTGTTGGTCTGAATTTAACTTCAGCGAGTTCTGTGTTCTTGTATGACCCATGGTGGAACCCAATGGCAGAAAAGCAAGCTGTTGATCGTGCTCACAGAATTGGTCAAACTAAGAAAGTAAATATTTACAAGTTTATTACTAAGAATTCAATTGAAGAGAAGATTTTAAAATTACAGGAGAGAAAAGGTAATTTATTTGAAAATTTAGTTGTTGAGAATAATTCCCAAATTAAAAAGTTAGAGTGGGAAGATTTAATGGAATTATTTGAGTAAAAATCAAATAATTTTATTTTATTTTTAAGAGTGAATTTATTTCTATATACAAAACAAATATAAATTAGTAATTCTATAAAAATAGTATGAGTAGAGAAACTTTAGAAGATTGGGTTTTAGGAGTTAGAAATGAAAAAAAACCATATGATTTAATTAAAAAGTTTGGAGTATATAATGATTTATTTTTTTATTTTGATTTAGATATTTGTAAAGCATCAGAGTTTAGAAAATTTTTAACTGATGAGTGTGATTTAGAGTTTGGTAGAAAAATGACTCAATTGCCTGACCACTATCATACAACTTTTGTTGATACTTATTTATATAGTTCAAAAGTTGAAAATGAGAGAGGAGATTGTAATAGATATAATTTAAGGTTTCCAAATAAAGGAATTATTTTTTCTCCAAATACATTACCTTGTGAGGATAAAGAGATTGGATATAAGTATAGTGGTTTAATTCAGTTAGGTTTATTTGGTAGCTATACTGATGCTGCTGATAAAGTTGTTGATATGGTTGAAGGATTTATTATTCCACAAAAAGTTCCAATATATGTTTCAACTACAAATTGTGAAAATAAAAAGTATCAAAGGTTTTCAGCGTTTATTAATGATTAATTTAGATTAAATGTAATTTTTGAAAAAATATTAGAGTTATGTATATTATTGAAATTTAGTTTTATTAAGTTATAATAAGTTCTAAATATTATTTTATTTATTCGAGTTTAACTTGAAATTAATTCTAGAGTATATTTGTAATTCAATATTTTATTTGTATTACTGTAATTTATTGGGATTAGTTTAAAGTTTAAATTCTAAATATCAATAAAAATGAAAAAATATAAAGGAATTGTATTAATTACGGGAGTTGGTTTGAGAAAAGCTACAAAGATTTTCAAAAAAGATGACCCTGCTAATTTAATTGATTATAAACAAGATAAATATAAGGCAAATGCTGCTTGTGGGACTGCTATTGAATTGAGTAAGGCCGGATATGTTGTGTATATGACTGGTGGAAATAAAGAGTATTTACAGTTAATTCAAGATAGATTATTAGAAAATGTTTCTTATTTTACAACTGATGATTTAAAGAATAAAGATAATGTTTCAAAGTTAGTTGAAAATGTTGAGATTTTGAAAAATGAACATAAGTGTAATGTTGATTTAGTTTATTATGGAGGAGTTTCTGGAAAAGATCAATTTAATTCTGATTCAGTTTTATATTCTCCGTTTGATGTTCCAAGTGAGAGTATTTCAAGTTTTTTTGAAGAAAATATTGCTCCGTGGTATAATTTGATTCAAGGATTTGAGAAAGTTTTTGAAAGTCAAAATAAAACTAAGATGATTTTAATTAGTGCGATTTCTGCACTTAGAACAAAGACTAATCATTCATTAGATGCTGCTCAAAAATCTGCTATTCATGCTATGGCTAGAAGTTTTGCTTTAGATTTAACTAAGAAAAATATTTTTGTAACTGAGGTTATGCCAGGTATGACTGATACGGGGTTTTATGATTCTGAGTTTGCTTATGAGACTTTAAAGAGTTGTTCTAAGGATTTAGGGTATGAGTATAATGATGATACTTTTCCAGTTTTTAAATCTGAGAGAGTTGGTGAGACTATTAAATTTATTTTAGAGAGTCCGTTTCATGTGAGAGAGATTTCATTTATGCCGTATGGACAGTATCCGCATTTAGGGGCTTAAAAATGAAGATTGGATTTTGTGGAAAAGGTGGAACTGGAAAGACAACTACAACAACTTTACTTGCAACATATTTAGCAAAGAATGGAAATGTTTTAGCTATAGATTCAGATACTAATGAGAATTTGGCTTATGCTCTTGGTTTTGATAAATCTGAGATTGAAAGTATGGAGAGAATTAGAAAGTTTAATGATGAAATTTTTGCTTATACTAAAACTCAAGTTGATTGGAAAACTAGACAAGTTGCCCCAGTTTCTGATGCTAATTATTATGAGTTTATTGATGGGGAAATGGATGAATTTTTAAAGTCGGTGTCTATTTCTAAAGATAATATTTCAGTTGCGCATTTAGGTAATGTTGAGAAAGACAATAAGGGAATTACTGGAATGTGTTCAGCGTATACTCTTATGAGAATTTTTTTAAATCATTTAAAGGTTGGAACTTATAACGATTATTTATTAGTTGATTTGCTTGCTGGAGATGAACCTCTTGCTCGTTCAATGATTATTAATTTAGATGAGATGTTATTGGTTGTTGAACCTACTGAGAAAAATTTGTCTGTTGCGAAAGATATTATCCAATCATTAAATAAATTAGAATTTGAGAATTTTCATATTTTGATTAATAAGAGTTTTAAAATTGAAGATAAAGAGTATGTGAGCGAGTATTTAGGAATAGATATTTCTCGAATTTTTAGAGTGGAGTTTTCAACTGAAGTGTTACAATTAGATAATAATTGTGAATTAACTTTTGATAAATTACCTAAGAGTATTAAAGTTGAAATTGAAGAGTTGTTTAAATCTATTAAAGAGAATTCTAATCATAGCGAGGAATTATTTATTAAACGAGCAAAGAAAATTGATGAGAGATTATATCCAGATTCAAATTCTAAGCAAACTGAGAAACATCATATTTAATGATGTTTAAGTTTTAATTTTATTTTTGTAGAATTTAATATTTAGTTAGTTAATTTTTAAGTTAAATATAATGTAATATAATTATGTGTATAATTTTAATTTTTAGAATTATAGTGTAGTTTGTATTATTTTTAAAATTTTGATTTTTGTTAAGAAAAATTAGTCCGCGATATGAACACATATCGCCAGCTAATTTTTATAAAATTTAAAACCCACATTTTGGTAACCACACCAAAATGTTAATCAAATATCAATAATTTAAACCCTTAATAAATCGAAACCACTCGATTTTGTGATTGAACAGTAACCAGCTGTAACACTCACAATAAATAATAATATTTTTCTATTTAAAAGAATTTTGCTTTTTGAAATGAGATTATTGCAATTTATCGTTTAATTTTCCTGAATTGTGAAGATCTTGTAAATCATCAAATCCACCAATTAGTTCATCACCAATAAATATCATAGGGACTGTCATATGACCTGTTTTTTCTTTTAATTCTTCCCATTCCTCATTTCCATTATCAACTTCAATATTATTGAAAGTTACATTTAATTCGTTTAATAAATCTAATGCTCTATGGCAGAATGGACAATAACTTTTTGTGAAAATTTTTAATTCTTTCATAATATAATTAAAAAATTAATATATATAAATATTAGGTTTAATTATTAAAGTATTAATTCATTATTGAAAAATATGGAAAAATAAATTAAATTTGGAAAAAAATTAAATTTAAGATTTATATTATTTAAAATACTATTTATAATATTTATGAAAATTAAAATAGATAATATAAAAGAGATTATTTTTTTAATTTTAATTGTAATAGTTAATTTATCATTTTCATTATATTATTTTGAAGTTAAAATTATTTCAAATTCTTTTGTTATGGCATTTTTTACAAATTTATTATTTTTTATTTCTGGTTATTTATATATTAAATTAAAAAATAATAATAAAATAAATTATGAAGATAAAAAAATATTATTATTTGCATTAATTTTTTTTTGCGTATTAGAGATATATAGAACTTATGAATTAATTGATTATAAGTATTGGAATTTAATTGTTGGATGGATAAATTATGTTAGTATGAGTTTAACTCCAGTTGCAATTTTATTATTGCTTGTAGGGTATAGGAGGATTTTAAAATAATGGAGGAAATTAAAATTTTATCAGTTATTATTGTTTCAATATTAATATTTTGGAAAGTAACAGAGTATATTTTAGATACTAAGAAAATTATAAAATTTATTCCATTTTTTATCTTTGCAGTAGTTGGAATTTTTGTATCTATTGTTATAAGAAATGAAATCTATAATAATATGTTTTGGATGATTATTCAGATAGTTACAATTGTTAATATGTTATTTATTTTATTAGTTATTTATTACGAGGTTAAAAAATGAGTTATTTAATTTATGCTACAGAGAATATTATTTTTGAAATATATCCAATTTTAGTTATTTTAATATTTGGTTTTTTTATTAAGTATAGTTTTGAAAATAAAATTAAAAGTGATGTTAAATATTTTTTAAATATGATTTATTTAAATTTAATATTTATATTTATTTTATTAAGGTTAGAGTTATTTACTAAGTATATAATTATGTATGCTTGTTTAATTTTAGTGCCAGTTGTCGGATATTATTATTTAAATAAATTTAAGATATATTTTAATGAGAAGTTATTTTTAATTGGATTTTTAATATTTTTAATAGATATAATACTAAATTTAGTTATTAATGTATTAAATTTTGAAGTAGAATTATTAATTTTAACAAGAAGTTTGTCGTTATTATTTGGAGTTATTATATTATATTTTGTAACAATTATATTTTTAATGGATTATGATAAAAATAGAAAAAAAGAGATTAGAAGTAAAGTTTATGAGAAACATAAAAAATTATTTTAAAATGAATTAATTGTGATTAGTTAAAAATATTTATATAATAGTTTAAGTAAAGTTATTTATGGTAGATTTTGTTAAATTTAAAAAACCAAAAGATGAAGAGGATTTAGATATTCCAAAAAAGAGAGGTAGAAATAATTTTTCTTTTAAAAGGATATTTTTATGGCTTTTAATTTTTTTTATAATTTCTAGTGTGATTTCTAGTATTAGTTTGGCATTAAGTCCAAAAATTGCAGTTATCCCAATTAGTGGAGTTATTATGACTGATTCAAGTTCAGGAAGTTTGTTAAGTTCTGATACAACAAGTTCTAGAGAAATTTCTGAGTCATTATATAATATTGTGTCAGATAGTTCTGTTAAAGGAGTTATTTTAGATATTAATTCACCAGGTGGAAGTCCTGTTGCGAGTGAAGAAATTAGTAAAGCTATTGAGTTTGTTCGTGAAAATGGAATTCCAGTTTATGCTACAATTGGAGATGTTGGAGCTAGTGGGGCATTTTGGGTCGCTATGAGCGCAGATAAGGTCTATTCTTCCAGAATGAGTACGATTGGGTCAATTGGAGTTACTTCTGCTGGATTATCTTTTGAGGATTTAATTAGAGAGTATAATATCACTTATAGAAAACAAACTGCTGGTGAGTTTAAGGATATGGGAAGTCCATATAGAAAACAAACAGAAGTTGAAGAAGAAAAAGTTCAAAAGATATTAAATGAAATTCATTCTGCTTTTATTAATCAAATTGCAGATTCAAGAAATTTAAGTTATTCACATGTTGAAACAGATTCAACAGGAGAAATATTTTTAGGAACTTATGGACAGTTAAGAGGATATATTGATGAAATTGGAAATTATAGGGATGCTTTAACTGATATGAAAAATGAAGTTGGAAATTCAAGTTTAGTTATAGATTATGGTCCAAAACCAGGTTTATTTGATGGGATTGGAATTTTAAGTTCTTTACCAAATTTTGATTCAAAGAGTCAAATTTTATTACGATAATTAATTATTAAATTATCTTAAATAATTTTCAAGTTTATTTTTATCTAAGTTATTTTTATTTTTAAAACAAAATAGTTGTAAGTTATATTTATATATTAATAAGTATTAAATTTATTATAATATGTCAACAAAACTGCATACTCAACAATTTTTCTACAATGTAGAAATAATTCTTGGTCGCAGTTTTGTTGACGGAGAAAATTTATAATGTCAACGAAACTGCATTTTTTAGGAACTTCTTGTATGGTGCCAACTAAAGATAGAAATCATTTATCTACAGCATTAGAGTATGAAGGGAATTTATTTTTATTTGATTGTGGAGAGAATACTCAAAAACAAATTAAACTTTTAAAATTACCAATTGGAAAAATTCGTAAAATTTTTATTTCTCATTGGCATGGAGACCATGTTTTAGGATTACCAGGATTAATTCAAACATTATCTAATACAGATAATGTTACAAAGATTGAAATTTATGGTCCTGAAAAGTCTAAAAAGTTTGTAAAACATATGCTTGAGTGCACAATTTTTGATTCTAAAATACCTATTGAAGTTTTTGAATTTAAACCTAAAAAGAATGAAATTTTAAAAGTTGTTGATGAGAAAACTTATGAAATTTCTTGTTGTAAGTTAAATCATTCAGTTCCGTGTATTGGATATTCATTTAAGAAAAAGGATAGTTTAAATGTAGATATTGAAAAAGCAAAAGAGTTTGGTTTAGAAAAGAATCCTAAGCTTGCAGAGATTAAGGAAGGAAAAACTATTGAACATAATGGTAGAACAATTAATCCAAAAGAGTTAACTTATATGAAAAAAGGTGTTAAGATTTGTTTTGTTTTTGATACAAGACCATGTATTGGAATTGATTTATTAGTTAAAAATTGTGATTATCTAGTTATGGAAGCTACTTTTGTATATTCTAAACATAAAGATAAAGCTGAGGAATATGATCATATGTCAGCATATGAGACAGCAAGTATTGCTAAAAAGAATAATGTTGGAACTTTATTGTTAACACATTTTTCTCAAAGATATAAAAAGATTGATGAATTGGAAGCTGAGGCCAAGGCAGTTTTTGAAAATACTGTATGTGGCCATGATTTGATGTCATATAATATCAAAAAATAATTTATTGAATATTTTTTTATTTAATAATTGATAGAAAATAGTAAAATTATAAGTATTTTAATTTAGTTAAATAGAAATAATTATTTGTTTTTTAAAAAGTTAGAAATAATTTAAATTAATTATTGTCTACCTTTGTGAATGTGAACATTATGAGGAGCGGACATAATCCAATTTTCGTGGAATCCAACTAATTCTCCTGATACTGCTTCAACTGTTTTCTTAATTTTGTCAACAGCTCTTCTTAATTCATCTGGATCTTTGTTTCTTAATAAATGAATATCAATTAAACACATAGTTTTTCCACTACGAATTACATCTAAAATATCTCTGATACTATCATAATCGTCTAAAACGAATGTCTTAACGTCTACAACTTTATCTTCAGTGTGAGACTTTGTGTCTGCTTCTGAAATAGATAAGTATTCTTCAGTTGAATCCTCTACGAATTCTTCCTTTGCTTTTGAAAAATTTAAAAAACCTGCCATTTTAATATATAAGTGTTTTTGATGTTTATAAATTTATTGATTAATCACTAACGAATAGTCAATAAAATGTAATTTTTAAAATAAAAATTGATAAAAAAATAAAAAAATTTATTTCTTATTCTTCTTTCTAACTGGTCTTAGTTGTTTACATTTACATCTAACACAACTAGCAGCACCTGCTAAAACTTTTCCGATTGGAACTCTTGTCTTACCTTCACATTTTCTACAAATGTAAACGTTATTATATAATCTTGCTTCTGCTTCTGGAAATGTTCCCATTTTATTCTTCCTCTTGGATAGTCTTAATTAAGATCTTACCCATAACTTGCCAAAACATTACTGTTTGACCTGCAGCTAATTTGTCTTTAATTGATTCATCAACTAATTTTAATTCAGCTGTAACTTCTTCGAAAGTTTCCATATCCATTAAGTCAATGTGTTCACCTTCAATATTTGTGATAGATCCATTCTTTTTGAAAATAATTGGAACTTCTACGTTATCATGTCCTGGCATTACAACTTCTTTAGTTGAACCAGTAAAAATATTAGTAGCTTTAACTCTAACTTTTGCGTGACCGTGCTTTCCAGGTCTTGATGTTTGAGTATCTTTTACGATACAAGGTTGATTATCAATTAGAACATAACTTCCAGCCTTTAATCCACCTGCGTGTGTTAATTTAATATCAGACATTTTTTTATTACCTCAAATATAGTAAAAATAAATTGTAGAGGGTTTATAAAACTTATTATTTTATTGAATGAAAGAAAATAAGAAAAAATAATTTAAAAATAAGTTTTAACCTAAAAATAATATACATTAAGAATTTAATAATTGAAATAAATACAAAGAGATTATTTTTAGAATATTTAAGGAGTTTATTGAGTATTTTGTGTAAACTCATTAAATATATCTATAATTAATTGAACTTGCTGCTCAATTGTTAAGTTATTATTATTAATTAAAATTGCATCAGGATGTTTATGAAGTGGATGTTCAGTTCTTGTTTTATCTTGCTCATCTCTTAATTTTAAATTTTCAAAGATTTCATTTTCTTTAATAGTTGGATCTTCTTTTTTATATTCTAAATACCTTCTATGTGCTCTTTCTTTTAAATCAGCATCTAAAAAGATTTTAATTGGAATTTGAGGAATTTCAAATGCTGTTGCTCTCCCATCAACAACATAACCACCTTCAAGAACTAATCTTTTTTGAATTTGTGTTGAAAAAGTTCTAACTGATTTTAATTTTCCAAAATCACTTGCTAGTTTTCCAATTTCATCATTTCTTATTTTTTCTTCTATTGGTTCATTATTTAATAAAACATAATTGTGTTTTGTAAAATCAATATTAAT